>Ga0208723_1000023_pt1 | contig 67539 bp, 60 predicted proteins | sample LakMenEpi31Aug12_FD_150750 | JGI IMG/M metagenome (GOLD analysis project Ga0208723, IMG submission 150750) | Freshwater microbial communities from Lake Mendota, WI - 31AUG2012 deep hole epilimnion (SPAdes) | ecosystem: Environmental > Aquatic > Freshwater > Lake > Epilimnion/Euphotic zone ...
GACGGCCACGATCACCCTGCTCACGGACCCGTCCAGCCGGGTCGGGGTCTGGCTGGGTCGCACCAAGCACCATGGCCTCCTCACCGGGGTTGGGACGGCCCGTCCGGTGGTGCGATTCCTGGACAAGGATCCCGAGGCCCGCCCTGGGGATCTGGTGGTGACTTCCCCTGCCAGCACCCTCGTGCCTCCCAACCTGCCCGTGGGGGTCATCCAGAGTGTGGATGGTTCTGCCGATCCTGCGCCGACGGCTGTGGTGCAACTGATCGCTCCGGTGCAGGCGGTGGATTGGGTCCAGGTGCTCCAACCTTGATGGAGCTCCTCAATCGCCAGCCCCTTTGGGCCACCAGTTTGTTGGTGGTGCCCCTTCTCACCCTGGCGGCCCCAACCTGGTTGGCCGTGGCTGGTGTTCCGCCGTGCTGGCCCGTTCTCTGGCTGCTTCCCTGGGCGCTCGCCGATGGACGGCGGTCGGCCGTAATGCTCGCTGGCGTGTTGGGACTGCTCATGGATGCCGTGCACCATGGCCCCGTTAGCTGGCTTCCTGGGCTTCTCCTGCTCGCCTGGTGGTGGGGGCCCCTCAGCACGCGCCGGCCGGCCATCGAGGGGCCTTTCAGCCTCGGGCTGCTCGTCTTGACGGGAACCGTTCTGCTGAATGCCACCCTCATGCTCCAGTGGCTCGCCTGGAGCTGGCGCTTCCCCTTTGGCAGGGGGGAAGGGGGCCCCGATCCCTCCGACCTGGCCCAGCCCGGGTGGACCTGGCAGGATCTCTCCACCTCCGGCCTTCATGTGCTCCTGGCCCAGACCCTCCTGACGGCCCTTCTGGCTCCGTTGATCTGCACGCCCCTGTTGCGGTTCTGGCGACGGGCCCACCCAGGCTGGCGTGGTTGATTCCAGACCCTCGCTGAAGCGCCGTGCGGTCCTGCGCCACCTGACCCTCGGTGGCCTGGCCATGGGCAGCGCTGCCTGCGGGGTCGGTCGTTCCCGCGCGCCCCAACCCCCGTCCTCCCTCCAGTTCTGGACGCTCGATCTGGCTCCCAAGTTCTCGGCCTACATCCAGGCTGTTACGGCGGCATGGGAGCGGGAGCGCCCCCCCGGGAGCCCCATGGGCGTGCGCTGGACCGATGTGCCCTGGAGTTCCGTGGAACGAAAGTTGCTGGCCTCGGTCTATGCCCGCACGGCCCCGGATCTGGTGAATCTCAACCCCATCTTTGCCACGGGGCTGGCCAGCAGGGGTGGCCTGGTGGATCTCGAGCCCTTGCTCCCCCCGGGGGCCTCCACGTCCTACTTGCCGGGAGTGTGGTCGTCCGGCCAGCTGGCCGGTCAGCAATTCGCCATCCCCTGGTACCTCACCACCCGGTTGACCATGGCCAACCGGGGGCTGTTGCGACAGGCCGGTTACGCGGCCCCGCCCCGGCGCTGGCAGGAGGTGCCGGCCTATGCCGAAGCCATCCGCCGCCGCACCGGCCGCTATGCCCTCTTTGTCACGGTCGTTCCGGAAGATTCGGCGGAGCTCCTGGAATCCCTGATCCAGATGGGTGTTCGCCTTCTGGATAACCAGCACCAGGCGGCTTTCCTCAGCCGCGCCGGCAGGGACGCCTTTGCCTTCTGGACGGACCTCTATCGCAAAGGATTGCTCCCCAGGGAAGTGGTGAGCCAGGGCTATCGACGGGCGATCGAGCTCTATCAAGCGGGTGATCTGGCCCAGGTGGCGACGGGTCCCGACTTTCTGCGCAATCTGCAGACCAATGCGCCGGGGGTGGCCTCCTTGAGTGAGCCCCACCCTCCTCTGCGGGGGGCCTCTGGACACACCAATGTGGCGGTGATGAACCTGGTGGTGCCGCGGGGCAGCGCCGTTCCGGCTGCTGCCGTTGATCTGGCGCTGTTTCTCACCAATGCCACCCATCAGCTGGCGTTTGCGGAAGCGGCGCGGGTGTTGCCCTCCTCCCGTGAGGCTTTGGCGGAGCTAGAGCGCAGGCTGGGGGCCCAGAAGCCCGAATCTCCCCAGGAGCGGTTGGTGCTGGAGGCACGCCTTCTGGCCATTCAGTCGCTGGCGGGAGCGCGGGTGCTCGTGCCCCCCACCCCAGGCCTGAAGCGCCTCCAGACCATCCTCTACACCCATTTGCAGCAGGCCATGCTGGGCCAGACCTCCAGCGACCGGGCCCTGGAGTCGGCGGCCCGGGATTGGAACGGTTATGCCGCGTCCCGTTGGCCAGCCGGCCTTCCGTCCGGCGATGGGGGATCCGCTAGCAGCCCTTCCCGCTGACGTCTGTTTCGGTAGAAATGCTTAAAAATCCCCCCATCCCACGCTGCGCTGAGGATTGAGGGGATGACCTCAGGAACGGCTCAACGGTATGGTTGCGATTCTTCATCAGGCGTCCCGCCCATGAGTCTGGAGGATCGTCCCGAGCTGTCCTCTTCCCCTTTGGATCCCTTCCGACCGGATCCCCTGGACCCAGCCGATGGGCTCCTGGAGAGGGATCTGGCGGGTGGGGATTCGGGCTCGACCCCCAAGCCCACCCTCCTGGTGGTGGATGACGAGCCTGCCGTGCGCAGGGTTCTGGTGATGCGGCTCCAGTTGGCGGGCTACCGGGTGGTCTGTGCGGAAGATGGAGAGCAGGCGCTGGAGCTCTTCCACAGCGAGCAACCGGATCTGGTGGTGTTGGATGTGATGCTTCCCAAGCTCGATGGCTTTGCGGTGTGCCGCAGGCTGCGGGCTGAATCCTGTGTGCCGATCATCTTTCTCTCCGCCCTCGATGCCATTGCCGAGCGGGTGGCTGGCCTCGACCTGGGGGCCGATGATTACTTGCCCAAACCCTTCAGCCCGAAGGAGTTGGAAGTTCGCATTGCCACCATCCTCCGCCGGGTTGGCCGGGGCTCTGCGGCCACCGAACCCCGCGATGTGCCGGCAGGAAATGGCGTGCTCCGCCTCGGCGACCTGGTGGTGGACACCAACCGCCGCCAGGTGAGCCGGGAGGGTCAGCGCATCGCCCTGACCTACACCGAATTCAGCCTCCTCGAACTCCTCTTCCGTGATCCGGGCCGGGTGGTGCCTCGCGCGGAGATCCTGGAGCAGCTCTGGGGCTATCCCCCACGCCGGGCGGCCGATCTGCGGGTGGTGGATGTCTACGTAGCCAGGCTGCGGGGCAAGCTCGAACCCGATCCTCGCAATCCTGAGCTGATCCTGACGGTGCGGGGCACGGGCTACGCCTCCCAGCGGATGGGGGATGGCCCCCTGGCGGCGGCCGGCTGAGGCCTCGGCCCGACCGGCGGTCCTTCAGGATGGCCTTCATCTCCTGAACCCCCTGACGCCTTGTCGGATCTGCGCGCGACCCGCCTGGAGAAAGCCCGAGCCCTTGAGGCCCATGGCCACCTCCCCTATGCCTTCAGCTATGCCCCGAGCCACCGGGCGGCGGAGTTGCAGAAGGCCCATGCCGATCTTCCCAATGGGGAGGAGCGGTCTGAGAAGGTCTCTCTGGCAGGCCGGCTCCTGGCCCGGCGCGTGATGGGCAAATTGGCCTTTTTCACCCTGGCCGATGAGAGTGGCCCCATTCAGCTCTTCATCGAGAAGGCCTACCTGGAGGCGGTTCACCCGGACCAGCCGGATGGGTTTCTCCATCTCACCACCCTCACGGATATTGGCGATTGGATCGGGGTGGAGGGAACCCTCCGACGGACCGATCGGGGCGAGCTCTCCGTGAAAGTGGCTCAGTGGCACATGCTCAGCAAGGCCCTCCAACCCCTGCCCGATAAATGGCATGGGCTGGCCGATGTGGAGAAGCGCTATCGGCAGCGCCATCTCGACCTGATCGTGTCTCCCCACACCCGCGACACCTTCCGTAAGCGGGCGGTGCTGGTGAGCACCCTGCGCCGCTGGTTGGATGAGCGGGGGTTTCTCGAAATCGAGACCCCTGTCCTGCAGACCCAGGCGGGGGGAGCGGATGCTCGTCCCTTTGAAACCCATCACAACGCCCTCGATCTGCCCCTCACCCTGCGCATTGCCACCGAGCTCCATCTCAAACGCCTGCTGGTGGGGGGCTTTGAGCGGGTGTACGAGCTTGGCCGGATCTTCCGCAATGAAGGGGTCAGCACCCGCCACAACCCGGAGTTCACCTCTGTGGAGATTTACCAGGCCTATGCCGACTACCACACAATGATGGAGCTCACGGAGCAACTGGTGGCGCAAGCGGCCCAGGTGGTCTGCGGCACCACCTCCCTCACCTACCAGGGCACGCCGATCGATCTCACTCCCCCCTGGCGGCGGGAGACGATGCACACTCTGGTGCAGCAGGCCACCGGCCTGGATTTCAACGCTTACACCAGCCGCGACGAGGCGGCGGCGGCCCTGCTGGCCGCTGGGCTGGAGGTTCCGGAGGCGGCGGACAGTGTGGGGCGGTTGCTGGTGGAAGCCTTTGAGCAGGCTGTGGAGGGCTCCCTGATCCAGCCCACGTTCGTGCTGGATTACCCCGTGGAAACGTCCCCCCTGGCCCGTCCCCATCGCTCTAAACCTGGCCTGGTGGAGCGCTTTGAACTGTTCATCGCCGGTCGTGAGACCGCCAACGCCTTCTCCGAGCTCATCGACCCCGTGGATCAGCGCAGCCGGCTGGAGCAGCAGCAGGAACGGCACCGGGCAGGGGATCCGGAAGCCCAGACCGTGGATGAAGACTTTCTCGATGCCCTGGAGGTGGGCATGCCGCCCACGGGTGGCCTCGGGATTGGCATTGATCGGCTGGCCATGCTCCTCACCGACAGCCCTTCCATTCGGGACGTGATTGCCTTTCCCCTGCTCCGCCCCGAATCCCCCCAGCGGGAGGTGGCCGATGCAATGGGATAATGGGGTGTAGTAAGTTCTCTCCCCCAGGATGAGTGGTGAGCGGGTCGGTTTTCGCTTCAAGCACGCCGATGCGGTTGTGAAGCGCAACCCCCAGGGGCGATCCCGTCGCGGCTGGGTGATGGAGCCCGTGGAGCAGACCACGAGCCGGGGCACCAAGATGCCGGCCTACCGCATCCGCTGGCGCGACAGTGAGCGCCCGGAGATCGTGCTGCAGCACATGCTCATCGCTGATCCTGACCCCACTCCCCCGCCGGAGGGTGTGAGCCTGGTGCCCCCTGCCCCCAAGGGGTAGGGGGCACCTCACCCCTGCATCTTCTGCCGGAGGGCGTCCAGCTCCTGCTGGTTTTCGAAGGCCGCCCAGTCCGCCTCCAGGTCGGGGCCGGAGGTTTGCGCTTCGGGCTTGGCTTCTGCCCCCGCCGCTGCTCCCGAGGCAGGGCCGCTGGGGTTGCCGCCCAGGTGCTGCAGCTCCCGTTCCACCGCCGCAAACCGTTCCCCCAGCTCATCGAGGGTTTGCCACCGAGCCCGCCCCTGGTCCATCAGGGTGGTGATGTGAGCTTCCGCCCGCCCCGCCAGATCCAGGGCTCCCGCCCCCTTGGCCCGATCCACCCGTTCCTGCCAGCAGCGAATGTCCTCCGCCAGCCGCAGGAGGCCCTGGCGCTGGAGTTCCGCTTCCGCTTTCAGAGCCAGCCGATCCCGGCGCAGCTGTTGCTGCCGTTCCCTGGCCGCCTGTTCCGCCAGCAGGCTTTCCTGTTGGGGATTGGCTTGGAGGAAGCTTTCCAGAGTCTGCTCCAGACGGGCCTCCAGCTGATCGAGCCAGTTTCCTGATCCCGCCATTAGGCCTCCTCCGTTGGACGGCTGCCCGGCGCATAGGTGATCAAGGGCGCTTCGATCTCCTCCTGCAACGGCGTGATGGCGGCCTCTCTGGAACGCAGCAGCAATTGGGTGAGGCGGGCGATGGCCCCCTCCCCCAGGTCCATGTCACTAAGGCGATCAAAGGCTTGGAGGTACAGCGACTCGAGCTCCTCGATCAGACCTTCGCGCACCAGGCGCACGGCCTCCCGTTGTTCTTCGCGGCTCATGGGTGAATCCTTTGGGCTGCATTCGGCATGATCAGCCCTCAGTCTGCCCGCTCCAGCAGGTGGAGGGAGAGATCGTCGGCGTCATCGCTCCATCGGGCGAGGGGGCGCCACCCCGCTTCCCTGGCCAGGGCGAGAAACCGCTCCGGGGAATATTTCACGCTGTATTCGGTGATCAAGGGTTCACCGGCAGTGAAGGCATGGGTCTCTCCCGCCAGCGTCACCTCCTGTGCCACCTGGCTTACCAGGGCCATGGCAATGCGGCTGTTGGCTGCGTCCCAGTGGGCGCGATAGGCAAAGCTCTGGGGAGCAAAGGTTCCCCCCAGCTCCCGGTTGAGCCGATGGAGCAGGTTGAGGGCGAAGGCGGCCGACCACCCTGCCGCGTCGTTGTAGGCCGCCTCCAGTCGGCCTGCGGCCTTGGGTTGGTCGAGCCCAATCAGGAGTCGGCTGCCTTCCCCCAGCAGCCTGGCGAATTGCTGCAGAAGGCGCCCTGCCGATGCGGGATCGAAATTGCCCAGGGAACTGCCTGGGTAGAAGCCGATCAGGGGCGGTTGGATCAGGGGATGGGGCGGCAGGGTGGTCAACGCGCTGTAGTCGCAGCAGATGCCAAGCACCGGGATTGAGGGATGGCGCTGCTGGAGCCGTTCGCAGGCGTCGACCAGGTGTTCGGAGCTGATATCCAGGGCCACGTAGGCACTCTGTTGTTGTGCTGCGAGCAAGGGGCTCACCTTGCGGGCGCTCCCGGCGCCGAACTCCACCAGGGTGCCGCCACCGAGGGCCGCGGCCAGTTCAGGCCCCAGCCGTTGCAGCAGGTCGGTTTCGGTGCGGGTGAGGGAGTATTCCGGTTGCTGGCAGATCAGCTCAAACAGGCGGGAACCTTCCTCGTCGTAGAGAAACCAGGCGGGGAGTTGCTTGGGCGTGCGCGCCATGCCCTCCCGAACTAGCCGGGCCATGTCGGCGGGCTCCGGGTGGAGATCGAGCAGTTCGGGTGGGCGGAGGGCAACCTCTCTTGGAAAGGGGGTGCTCATGGGGTGTCGGTGGCCAGGCGCAGCCCACTGGCCATCCAGCGGCTTGCTGGGCTGAAGAAGTTGCGGTATGTGAGTCGGGCGTGGCCGGGAGGCGTGAGGGTGGCGCTGCCGCGAAGCACGAACTGGGAACTCATGAATTTGCCGTTGTATTCCCCCACCGCTCCAGAGGCCGCCTGGAATCCGGGATAGGGCCGATAGGGGGTCCCTGTCCATTGCCAAAGGCTTCCGAAGGATCCCTGAAGGAGCCCCGTGCTGGCCGCCACCTCCCATTCCGCCTCACTCGGCAGCCTGGCTCCCGCCCAGCGGGCGTAGGCATCGGCTTCAAACCAGCTCAGGTGGCGCACGGGCTTCTCGCCCTGCAGGGGCTGGCGCCCTGCCAATGTGAATTCCCAGTCCCCATCCCGCCAGTAGCGGGGTGCGCTCCAGCCCCGCTCCTGCAGCGTTCCCCAGCCCTCACTCATCCACAGCTCCGGCCGGGAATATCCCCCATCGGCGATGAAGGCGGCGTAGTCGGCATTGCTAACAAGCCGCCGCGCGATGGCAAAGGGTTCCAGCCAGACCCGGTGGCGGGGTCCCTCATTGTCAAAGGCGAAGGCCTGGGGTTTCCCATGGCCCATCTCCAGCAGGCCGCCGGGATGGTCCAGCCAGAGGGGCCCTTCCTCCCCGATCGGGGGTGGATCCAGGGAGCCTTCGGGGCCCAGCCCGTAGGCCGGCTCCAAGGGGTTGCGACTGAAGCCATCCAGCACATCCATGAGCAAGAGCTCCTGGTGTTGCTGTTCGTGGTGCAGGCCCAGCTCGAGGAGCTGGAGCGGTCGGGCCGCCTGCTCTGCTGACGGCTCCTCAAGCTGGCTCAGCAGATCATTCAGCCCCCTGTCCACCCGCTGGCGCCAGGCCAGCACGGCCTCCATGGACGGCCGGGTGAGCAGACCCCTCTGGGGACGCGGATGGCGGGCGCCGACGGCGTCGTAATAGGAGTTGAACAGGAAACACCACTGCCGATCGAGGGGCTGCCAGCCCTCCAAGTGGGGGGACAGGACAAAGGTGTCGAAAAACCAGGTGGTGTGGCCTAGGTGCCATTTGGGCGGGCTCGCATCCGCCATCCCCTGCAGGCACAGATCCTCCGGCTCCAGGGGGGCAATCAGGGCCTCACTGCGTTGGCGCACCGCCTTCAGCCGTGCCCCCAGGCTCGAGGCACCCATCGTCGGGGTGGCAGGGACGATCGCTGGCACCATTGTTTCTGAAGAGCCTAGGGATAGTCCCTACGATCCTCGGCATGCACATGCCAGTCACGGCCAACGGAATGGGGGGGATCACCGAAGGTTTTTCCGGCGCTGTGGGCCGCACACCACTCATCCAGCTGCGGGCCCTCAGCGAGCTGACGGGTTGCCAAATCCTGGGGAAGGCTGAATTCATGAACCCGGGTGGCTCCGTGAAAGACCGGGCGGCGTTGGGGATTCTTCAGGAGGCGGAGGCCAGTGGCCTGCTCCAACCAGGGGGCACGGTGGTGGAGGGCACGGCGGGCAACACGGGGATCGGCCTGACCCATCTGTGTAATGCTCGGGGGTACCGGGCCCTGATTGTGATCCCGGAAACCCAGTCGGCCGAAAAGATCGGCCTGTTGCGCAGCCTCGGGGCGGAGGTCCGCACCGTGCCGGCCCTGCCCTATTCCAATCCCAACAACTACGTGAAACTCTCCGGCCGCCTGGCCGAGGAGATCCCCGGAGCCCTCTGGGCCAACCAGTTCGACAATCTCGCCAACCGACGGGCCCATTACGCCACCACTGGCCCGGAGATCTGGGAGCAATGCGAGGGTCGGGTGGATGCCTGGGTGGCCGCCACAGGTACCGGTGGCACCTATGCCGGAGTGGCCTTGTTCTTGAAGGAGCGCAACCCTGCCGTGCGCTGCGTGCTGGCCGATCCCTATGGAAGTGCCCTCTACCACTGGGCCACCTCGGGGGACCTGCGCAGCGAAGGCAACTCGATCACCGAGGGCATCGGCAACAGCCGCATCACCGCCAACCTGGAGGGAGCGCCCATTGACGATGCCGTGCGGGTGGTGGATCAGGACGCTCTCCAGACGATTTATCGCCTCCTCTGGCAGGAGGGATTGTTCATGGGGGGGTCCGTGGGGATCAATGTGGCCGCGGCCGTGGAAACAGCCCGTCGCCTCGGCCCGGGCCACCGCATCGTCACCGTTCTCTGCGACAGCGGGGATCGCTATCGCTCCCGCCTGTATGACGCCGATTGGCTGGCCTCCAGGGGGCTGAGCCAACCCCACCGCGATCCCATGCCGGTGGCTCAGTGATGGGTCCCACACCCTCTGCAGGCCAGTTGATTAGCGGGCGCTATCGCCTGGAAAGCCCCCTCAGCGAAGGCGGTGGCGCCCAGGGGGATCTCTGGCAGGCCAGCGATACCCTGGCTGCCGATGCCCCTGCTGCAGTGCGTTGGCTGGGGCCCGGCAGCCATCAGCAGCAGGCCCGCCAGCTCTGGGCCCGGCTCCAAGGGGTGTTGCATCCCCAGGTGCCCAGGGTGGGTGCGGCGATCAGCGAGGGCGAAGATCTCTGGCTCGTGCGCGAGTGGCAAGCCGGACGCACCTATCAGGAGTTGCTGGCCACCCGTCAGGAGCGCCAGTTGGTGTTTGGAGCGGGGGAGGTGTTGCTTCTCCTTCGCCAGCTGCTCCCCGTGCTGGTGGCGCTCCACAGCCAGGACCTGCTCCACGGGGATTTGACACCCGCCAATCTGCTGCGCCGGGATCGGGATGGCCAGCCGGTGCTCCTGGATTTCGGCCTTCTTGGGGGTGCGGAAGGGGGGCTGGTGGGGGCGACGCCGGGCTACGCCCCGCCCGAGCTTCTCCGGGGTGTCTCCCCCCAGCCCTGGATGGATCTCCATGCTCTGGGCGTGACGGCCTTGGTGCTCCTCAGCGGTGATGGCCCGGAGCGTCTGCTCGATCCCCAGACCCTGGAATGGCGCTGGCCCTCCGCCTTGGATGCAGAGCCGGCCTTTCGACAACAGCTGGCGCGAATGGTGAGCCCGGATCCGGCCCAACGGTTCGCCAGTGCGGCCGAAGCGCTGATGGCCCTCCAGGAGCTGCCCATGCCGGAGACCACGGGGCCCGTGCCCCGTGCCGACCGCACGGTGGTTCTGGTGCCCACTTCCCCTCCCCCGGCTCCCCCTGAGGCCCCTTCCGAGGCCCAGCCTGGTGTTGCCTCCCCCACCCCCACCCCGCCAAGCGAACCGGCCACAGCCCCCGACGACGATGGGGATGGGGAAGACGACCTGGCGGACGGTGATCGGGAGCCGGTGGGCCCGATGCCACCTCAGGAGTCCTCCCGTCGATGGCGTTCCGCCCCGCCCACCCCTGCCCGGGCCCGCCAGCTGGAGCGGGAGGAGCAGGCCGAGGGCGGACTCTGGCCCGTGCTTTTGGCCCTGATCGTGTCTGCTGTGGCAGGCACGGCCCTCGGTTGGTGGTGGCTGAGTCGTGGCGGCGGAGTGCCCCCCAGTCCCGTGGGCGCCCCCTCCATCACGGAGGCTGCTCCCAGCCTTCCTCCCGGAGAGGTGGATCGGCGGGAGCAACTCATCAGTCGCCTGCGGGCCCTGCAGATCGACCGTGGCTGGTTCCTTGATCTGGTCAATGCCAGCCTCCTGGCCCAATACCCGGAACGGCGCGGTCGGCTTCCCAGTGATTCCCTGGAGGATGCTCCCCTCCGGAAGGCCTGGAACGGCCTGGCGGACGACTGGCTGGCCCGGGTGGAGCAGCTGCCCATGGCGCTCCGTCGACGGCTTGGCAGTATCTCGGGGGGCGATTGGGATCAGCGGCAGAGGAGTCTGGCCCAACAGGGACTGAGCTCTGAGGTGTTGCAGCAACTGATTTCCGGCAGTGCCCAGAACCTGCTGCCCGGCCGATCCAGCGGTGGAATCCCTGAGGAGCCCTACCGACAGCTGTGGTACGCGGCAGCCATCCAGATCCTGGAAAACCTCTCGATTGAGCCCATCGAGGCCCGTCCCCAGGTCACCCAGTTGCTGGCCGCGGATGTGCCGGCCAATGGGGCCCGGCTGTTTCCCATTCGCCTGCCCCAGGGCCACGCCTTGGTGCTGGGGGTGAATGGCACCCCCTTGCTGCAGATGAGTGTCTATGCCGCCGATGGGCGCTCCCTGGCCCCTCGGGGTCCCCTGCGGGTGGTGAATCTTGGGGTCCAGGACAGCTCGCCCGTCCAACTCCTCGTGACCAACGAGGGGGTTGCGCCGTCCCGGATCAGCCTGTCGTTAAGAGCGGATCCCACCGTGGCGGAACCCCCCACTCCCTCCCAGACGGCCCCAGGGGCGCCGGGCGCTCCGGGAACCCCTGCGGGCGAGGCGGTTGTCCCTGGTCCTGGCCCTCTCCCAGCCCCGGAGACTCCCGGCGGGGTCTCATCCCCCAAACCTCCGGCCCCTGGAGAACCCTCTCCCTCTACCTCCCAGGATCCGGAGCCACCCCGCCCCACCAGCCCGCCCGCCGTTCCTCCTTCCAGCCCAGCCGCCCCTCCATCCCCCCAGCCTGAGCCCTGAAGCCGGCGCCGTTGGGTGGCCAGGCTGGGTTAGATCCGGGCGATGGCCGCCCGTGTCTCCTTGACCTCCTGTCGGCGTTTCTCTTCGTGGCGTTTGTCATGCAGCTTGCGTCCCTTGGCCAGCCCCAGGGTCACCTTGATCCAGGACCCTTTGAGGTGAAGGTTCAGGGGAATCAGGGTCAGTCCCTTCTGCTCGAGGGCGATGCGCAATTTGTCAATTTCCCGCCGGTGCGCCAGGAGCTTCCGCACGCGCAGGGGCTCATGGTTGAAGAAGCGACCCGCATGGCTGTGGGGAGAGATGTGCACGTTGTGTAGCTGCAGTTCGCCGTTGCGGATCAGGCAGAACCCATCCCGCAGGTTGCACTGCCCGGCACGGATGGATTTCACCTCCGTTCCCAGCAGTTCGATGCCCGTCTCCAGGGTTTCGAGAATCTCGTACTGGTGGCGGGCCAGGCGGTTGTCAGCCAGCAGGCGCTGGGAGGGATCTCCCTTGGCTGTGCCACCCCGCCTGCCGGGCCCCTTGGCCATCGTGCCTCCGTGGATGGCTTGACGTTAGGTGAGCCCTGCGGGGGGCAGGGCTCTGGCTGGGCCCGTTACCCTCCCTCCATGGCCATTGTTTCCTCCCAAGCCAGCCCATCTCCCTCGTCCAAGGGACCTTCGGGGGGATCCTCCCGTTCTGCGGAAGCGGCACCCAGGCTGGTGGATCCGCTGGAACGCAAGGAGGATCAGGAGGCTGATCGGGACGGGCAGCGACGGGAGGACGGCCTGCGACCCAAGCGCCTGGCGGATTACATCGGCCAGGAGGATCTCAAGCAGGTGTTGCAGATCGCCGTGGCCGCCACCCGGGGCCGGGGTGAGGCCCTTGACCATGTGCTCCTCCACGGCCCCCCGGGACTGGGCAAGACCACCATGGCCCTGGTGCTGGCCGAAGAGCTGGGGGTGCACTGCCGCATCACCAGTGCGCCGGCCCTGGAGCGCCCCCGGGACATCGTGGGGTTGCTGGTGAACCTGCACCCCCATGACCTGCTCTTCATCGATGAAATCCACCGGCTTAACAGGGTTGCGGAGGAGATTCTCTATCCGGCCATGGAGGATTTCCGTCTCGATCTCACCGTGGGCAAGGGCACGACCGCCCGCACCCGCAGCCTGCCGCTCGCTCCCTTCACCCTGGTGGGCGCCACCACCCGGGCGGGGGCGCTGAGTTCCCCGTTGCGGGATCGTTTTGGGTTGATTCAACGGTTGGAGTTCTATGGGTTGGAGGATCTCCAGGCGATCGTGGAGCGGGCCGCCCGGCTCCTGGCCATGGATCTGGAGGTGGCAGCAGCCCGGGAGGTGGCCCGCCGTTGTCGGGGAACGCCTCGCATTGCCAACCGTCTACTGCGTCGGGTCAGGGATTACGCCACCGTGCAGGGGTTGCCATCGATTGGGGCGGAGGTGGTGGCCACGGCGCTCCAGCTCCACCGGGTGGATGCCAGGGGGCTGGATGCCAGCGACCGGCAGCTGCTGCGCCAGCTTGTGGAGGGCCACGGCGGTGGCCCCGCTGGACTCGATACCCTGGCGGCAGGTTTGGGCGAAGATCCCACCACCCTGGAAACCGTCGTGGAGCCGTTCCTGTTGCAGTTGGGTTTTTTGCAGCGCACCCCCCGGGGCCGGGTGATCACGGACGCGGGCCGCACCTACCTCGCCGAATCAGGAGGACGGTCTGCATGAGCCTGAGCCAGGGCCTGAGGACCGCCCTGATGGGCCTGTTGGTGCTGTGGCTGGCCCTGGCTTCGCCCGCAGCGGCGGCTCAGCAGGGGCCTGCGGTGGCCGGGGGGGCGGCCCAGCGGTTTGAGCGGGCCCTGGCCGCCACCCGGGACGGACGGCTTGAGGATGCCCTGACCCTCTGGTCCCAGGTGGTGGAAGTCACGCCGGGGGATGCGGCGGCCTGGAGCAACCGGGGCAACGTGCGCCTCCTGCTCGGGGACCCGGAGGGGGCGATTGCGGATCAAACCCAGGCCATGGAGATCGATCCTGCCCATCTGGATCCCCATCTCAATCGGGGCACCGCCGAAGAGGCCCTGGGGCGCTGGCAGGAAGCCGCCGCAGATTACCGATGGATCCTGGCCCGAGACCCCCAGGAAGCGGCAGCCCTCTACAACCTTGGCAATGTGCGGGGCTCCCTTGGCGATTGGGAGCAGGCCCGCGCCTGTTTCAGTGCTGCTGCGGAGGCCCGCCCTGGCATGGCCATGGCCCGCTCCAGCGCAGCCCTGGCCGCTTTCCAGATGGGCGACCTCGCCACCGCCGAACACGACCTGCGCTCCCTGATCCGTCGCCACCCTCTCTTTGCCGATGCCCGGGCGGCCCTCACGGCCGTGCTCTGGCAGCGCGGGGCCAGCGGGGAGGCCGAAAGCAACTGGGCCGCGGCCTCTGGGCTCGATCCCCGCTACCGCGATGAGGAATGGCTGCGGCAGATACGGCGGTGGCCCCCGGAGGCGGTGCAGGCTCTGCAGCAGTTTTTCTCCCTTTCCGCCTGATGGTGCAGCACCCTGCCCTGCCGGATTGGTTCACCCTGGGCCTGGAGACCAACCTCCAGGAGGCCCTGCCCGAGCTTGTGCAGGTGCGGCGCCACCTCCATCGCCATCCGGAGCTGAGCGGCCATGAGCAGCAGACCGCTGCCCTGGTGGCCGGTGAGCTGCGCCGCTGGGGATGGGAGGTGCGCGAAGGGGTGGGCCGCACCGGGGTGATGGCGGAGCTGGGCCCCAAAGGTGCCCCCTTGGTGGCCCTTCGCACCGATATGGATGCCCTGCCCATCGAGGAGCGCACCAACCTGCCCTACGCGTCCTGCCAGCAGGGGTGGATGCATGCCTGCGGCCATGACATCCACACCACCATCGGTCTGGGCGTGGCCCAGCTCCTCGCCCGTCGGCAGGAACTGTTGTGCTCCCGGGTGCGCCTGCTGTTCCAGCCGGCGGAGGAGACGGCCCAGGGCGCCCGCTGGATGCGGGAGGCGGGGGCGATGGACGGGGTGGAAGCCCTGTTTGGGGTGCATGTGTTTCCGAGCCTGCCAGTGGGCACCATCGGGGTGCGCACGGGGAGCCTCACCGCAGCGGCCGGCGAACTGGAGATCGAGGTGCTGGGGGAGAGCGGCCATGGGGCCCGGCCCCACCAGAGCACGGATGCCATCTGGATTGCGGCCCGGGTGGTGAGTGGCCTGCAGGAGGCGATTGGCCGGAGGTTGGATCCGCTCCATCCGGTGGTGGTGAGTTTCGGGCTGATCGAGGGGGGCAAGGCCTTCAACGTGATCGCCGACCATGTCAGGCTGCTGGGAACGGTGCGCTGCCTGGATCTGGAGGTGCACGATCGGCTCCCGGGATGGATCGAGGACACGGTGCATGCGCTCTGCCGCGGCCATGGCGGTGAGGCCCGGGTGCACTACCGCTGCATCTCGCCTCCCGTGCACAACGAAGGGGGGCTCACCCAGCTGGTGGCTGATGCCGCCGAGGATCTCCTGGGCCGCGAGCAGGTGCTCTGGCTCGACCAGCCCTCCTTGGGTGCGGAAGATTTCGCCGAGCTGCTGCAGAGCACTTCCGGAACGATGTTTCGACTGGGTGTGGCGGGCCCCAAGGGATGCACGCCGCTCCATAGCAACACCTTTGCGCCGGATGAGGGGTGTCTGTCGGTGGGGGTGAAAGTGCTCACTCTCAGCCTGTTGCGCTGGGGAAGCCTGCGGTCATGAACCAGCGCCGGACAACCCCCTCCCCAGGTACAGCGAATCTGTTGGCCCTCTCCTCCCCCCTGCTGATCCTGCTGGCTCTGGCGGCCATGGTGTTCGGGAGCCCTTCGGCCCGGCCCCAGGCCCTTCCAGCCCTGTTGATCGGTTGTGGATTGCTTGTCTTCAGTTGGTGGCGCCGCCGTCGTCGCCGCTCCATGCTGCTACGGGTGCTCCGGGAACCCGGCCCTGACCGGCCCTGAGGCGATTGCTAGGCTGAAAAACTTGCCCCGTTTGGCCTCCACATTGGCGACAGATCTACCAGCCATTCGTGAAGCTATCGCTTCGGCTGATCCGTCCCGAGCGATGCCGGCCCTGGTGGGTCTGAGGGATTGCACGGTGGAGGAAGCCACGCCCCTGTTCCTCTCGGGGCTGGAGCAGAGCGCCTTTGTGATTCGCTCCATGAGTTGTGCTGGGTTGGGGATCAAGCGCAGTGCCCAGGGCCAGCAAGCCCTGGAGCGGGTGCTTCGGGAGGATGGCGATGCCAATGTGCGGGCGGAGGCGGCCAATGCCCTGGCCAGCTATGGGGTGGAGGAATCCTGGCCGGTGCTGAGCCAGGCTTTCGCTGCCGACAACCAGTGGCTGGTGCGCTGCAGCATCCTGGCCGCCCTGGCAGAGCAGCCGGCGATGAGCCCGAGCCGCCTGCTTGAGCTAGCCCGCCTGGCCTTGGAGGATGGGGATGGCACGGTGCGGGTGGGGGGCGCGGAACTGCTCGGGCGGATTCTCAAGGAAGCCCAGGACCCCAACGATCCCATCGTTCAAGACGCTAGAGAGGCGATGCACACCCTCCAGAAGGATGGGGATCACCGCGTTGTGGGTGTGGCGTTGAATTCTTTGGTGTCTTAATTCCCGTAGGGTTCCGGCGGCCGACCCCTGCCCCGTGCGTTCAGGATCGCCTTCAGGTGGATTCCATGGCGGTGGGAGACACGTCCGGTTCCATGTCTCCGAAGCGCCGGCCAAAGGCCAGTTTGGGGTACACCTTGCTTGTTATGGGCAAGGGCACTTCCAGCAGGGCGGGCCCATCCATGCTGAGGAGCGCACGGAGCGCGGCGGTGCTGTCCGCACCGGCTTGCAACCTGCTGGAAGGGATGGAGTAAGCCTGAGCGATCGCCACAAAATCCGGCGTGCTGTATCCCTTCGCTGTGGATTGCAGGTTGCCATTGAAATAGGTCTCCTGAAATTGGCGCACCATGCCGTGGCAATGGTTGTTGAAGAGAAGGATTTTCAGCGGGAGATGATTGCGGCGCACGGTTTCCAGCTCTTGGATGTTCAACTGGAAGCCCCCATCGCCGCTGATCAATACGGTGGTGGCATCGGGCCGGGCCAAAGCCGCGCCCATGGCGGCTGGTAGCCCGAATCCCATGGCGCCCATGCCACCGGAGGTGAGAAAACGATCCTGGCTGGCAAAGGCCAGGCTCTGGGCCGCCCACATTTGGTGCTGCCCCACATCGGTGATGTACTGACAGGGACCGGAGATCAGGTGGCTGAGCTGCTGGAGCAGGGACACGGGGTTGACCTCCCCGGGTTCTGCGACGTATTCCTTCGAAGCGGGGAATTGGCTCCGCAAGCCATTGATCTCCTGGGTCCAGTGGGGGTGATCCAGCTGGGGACGCTCGCCCGTGGAGGCCAGTGCCCGGGCGGCCTGCTGAATCGAGCAGCAGATCGCCTGTTCAGGTTGGAGGCGAACGCCCATTTCGGCCTGGTCGACATCGATCTGCCAGATCTGTTTGCCGGCGCAGAAGCTGTCCAGATCTGATCCCGTTTGGCGAATATCCAGCCGACTGCCTACGACCACCAGGAGATCCGCACGGCCGAGAACCTTGTTTGCCCATCGATTGCCGTAGGAGCCAATGAAACCCACCCGCCGGGGGTGACGTTCCGGCAGCACATCCACACCCATCAGCGAGAGCACGGCAGGAATGTCGAGGATCTCGGCGATCTGTAGGGTGGCGGATCGGTTGGGCACGGCGGCGCATCCTCCCCCCAGGAGAAGCAAAGGCCTTTGGGCCTCCCGGATGGCCTGAAACAGCTGCTCAAATTTCAGCTTCAGGCTGGGGTTCCCTGGGGCCAGATCCCCGGCAAGTTCCGCCGCCTGGCCAAGGTCTGCCGCCTCTCGGAGGGCTGCCAGGGCCACCGTTTCTTGCAGGCTTTCGGCCTGCACATTCATTGGGAGATCCACAAGGCAGGGGCCCGGCCTGCCTTCGAGAGCCAGGCGAAAGGCTTCCTTGAGCACCGCAGGCAGGTCTTCCGCCTGTGTCACCTGAACGGCCCATTTGCAGATGGGCCTGGCCATCGTGACGATGTCTGTTTCCTGGAAACCCAGCTGACGGATTCCCCGCTCACCCTTCAGTTCATGGGTGTTCACCTGTCCTGTGAGGAAGACGGCGGGAGTGGAGTCGAAAAAACAGCTCCCGATGCCGGTGAGCAAGTTCGTCGCGCCTGGCCCGCTGGTGGCTAAGGCCACCCCGGGCACTCCCGTGATCCGGCTATACCCTTCAGACGCAAAGGCTGCCCCCTGTTCATGGTGGCAGGACACGATGTGGATCTGGGTCTGGCGGCTCAGGGAGTCGAGCAGGTGGGTGATCATGCCCCCCACCAGTTCGAAGGTGTGGGTGACACCACGGGCCTCCAGATATTGCGCCACGAAGTCGGAGGCTTTCATGCGTCGGCGGGGCGAGGGCCGTTTCGGCTGATGGCTTCTGAAAGCGAGACAGTGCCGCTCAGGCCAAAAGCCTTTTGTGCTTTTTGAAGATCAGGAACATAACGATGGCGAACAGCTCCAGGGCTGGCTTGGCCAAGGATTCGAACCGGCTTGTTGGGAGCCAGGAGGTCCCGCACCAGGTGGGCAAGATCCGCGATGCTGATCACCTCATCCGATCCCACGTTGTAGGCCTGGCCAGGACAGCCCTGGTCCAGCAGGGTGAAGAGCCAATGGGCTAGGTCCGTCTGATCCAGATAGGTGCGGAGGGGCGAGCCATCGCCGAAGACGGTGATGGCGTCAGCAGTGAGGGCATCACGCATGAAGTTGCCGATGGCGAAGTGCACATTCAGTGGCAAATCGGGGCCCACGAAGGCAAAGCAGCGGGCCACCACCGTTTCCAGTCCATGCTGCTCGCCCAGCAGCGCGCAGAGGTGTTCAGCGGCACGCTTGGCCTGGCCGTAAGCCGTGCTCGGCTCGTCCAAAGGCGGACTTCCAGGCCAATCTTCAGGAATGGCCTCCAGATCGGCGGGCTGGGGGCCGTAGATCGCGCCGGAGCTGGTAAGCAGAAAACGATGGGCGCCTGTGGCCACGGCCAGATTCAGGATGTTTCGAGTGCCCTCCACGATCTGGTCGTAGCGCTGCAGTGGGGTGAGGCTGGGGCCGATGGTGGAATCGGTGGCGGCGTGCAGCACATGGGTGAAGGTGTGGCTCAACGGGAGGGAATCACGATCTTGGATGTCTCCTTGCAAGAAGGAGATCTGCCGGTGCGAGCCAAACTCCGGATAGGCAGACAGAAAGTGCTCCGGGTTGCGGCTGAGCACGACGACAGATGCGTCAGCAGATAGGCCAGTGGCCAAGACATGCCGCAAAAGAGCTTTGCCAAAGAATCCGGTACCGCCAGTGAGGAGAAGACGCATCTATCGCTCTACGAAAGCATCGATCACCTGAATTTCCTTGGCCAGCATCGCTTTGGTGAGCCCCGGATAGGTGCCCAGAAACAGGGTGGTTTTCATGATCTCGTCTGATCCACTCATCTCCCCTACCACCCGCAGTGCCTCCGGCCGATCCCGTCTCAGCTGCACAAAGGCAGGCTGCCGTAGCAGGTTGCCGCCAAACAGCATGCGGTTGCCAATCTGATGGCGATCCAGCTCCTGAGCCAGCTCGGTGCGGCTGAAAGGGGCATCCAGCTTGACGGCAATCTTGAACCCAAACCAGCTGCAATCGCTGCGGCAACCGCTCTCATCCCAGGAAAAGCCCGCCTCGCTGTCCCAACCCGTGGCGTGGGTGGGCAGGGCAAACTCCAGCACGTCCTCATGAGCAGCTAAACCCCGGCGCAGTGTTTCCCAGTTCTGCTTGCGGGCCTCGATGAACTCCGGAAGCCGCTTGAGCTGCACCCGCCCGATCGCCGCCTGGGGATCGAGGGGCTTGAGGTTGTAGCCCAGGTGGCTGTAGGTGTACTTGTGGTCATACCCCTCCGGCAGTTCGCCCAGCTGCCAGCCAAAGCGCTTGCCACAGGTGTTGTCGATGCCGCTTGGGCACCAGCAGTCGCGGCCCCAGTCGCGGAAGCTTTCGGCGATCACCTTCAGCTTGGCGTCCCGCACGATGTTCACCGCTCCCCCCTCCCCCATGGTGAGGTGATGGGGCGGGTAGAAGCTCTGGGTGCTCAGATCCCCCCAGGTGCCCGTCCAGCGCACCACCCGATCCGGGCCCTCATCGAGGCCAGGGCTGTTTTCCCTGAACCCCAGGCTCTCGGCCAGCTCCCGTGGCATGGAATAGCTGCAGCCCAGGGCATCGCAGTTGTCCTCCACCAGCCACAGATCGTATTTGCGGCAGAAGGCCAGGGTGGTGGCCAGATCAAAGGGGTTCCCCAGGGCGTGGGCCATCATCACCGCCTTCGTTTTGCCCGCTCTGTAGGCCAGCTCCAGCTGCTCGCAGCGGGCATTACCCGTGATCGGATCGGCATCGATGAACACCGGCACCGCCCCCACCTGCACGATCGGCGCCACCGTGGTGGGAAAGCCCGCCGCCACCGTGATCACCTCGTCGCCCGGTTGGATCCGCCGCTCTTCCGGCAGCTTGGGCGAGGTGAGCGCTGAAATGGCCACCAGATTGGCGCTGGAACCTGAATTCACCAGCAGGCTGTGGCGCACCCCCAGGAACGCCGCTAGCTCCTTCTGGAAGGCTTCGCCTTCACTGCCGAGGGTGAGCCAGAAGTCGAGGGTGCTGCTTACAGCTGCTTCCACCTCATCTTCTGTGAACACCCGGCCGGCGTAGGGGATGGTGGTGCCCTCCTGCCATGGAGCCCGATCCGGGTCGGCGGCGGGGCGGAAGCTGGCGTGCACCTGGAGGGAGTATTCGCGGGTGAGGCGAAGGATCTCCTGCTTCAGGGCGGAGGGATCGGTCATACCGGCGAGTTGGGCAGCGGGGTTGGATGGGCCTGATAGGCGTTGAGATCCGCCAGGCAGCACTCAAGAGGGCTGGCCCCCTCGTGCACCGCCCGATACCAGGCCACGGTGCGCTCCACCGTGGTGGCGAAATCCCAGCGGGGCGCCCAGTCCAGTTGATGGTGGGCCTTGTCGATCACCAGGTTGAGCAGGCTCGCCTCGTGGGGTGCACCGGGATCGCTCTGGTCGTCCCAGCGGCCGGGCCAGTGGCGAAGGGCCTCCTCTACCAGCTCGCGCACGCTGCGGTTGGCCTCCAGCTGAGGGCCGAAATTGAAGGCGCATGCCAGCGAGGCATCGGAGCTCAGCTGCTCAGCCAGCAGCAAGTAGCCGCCCAAGGGCTCCAGCACGTGCTGCCAGGGGCGCGTAGCTACCGGGTTGCGGACGCCGATCGCCTCTGCCTTGCTGAGGGCTCGTATGGCGTCGGGCACGATTCTGTCGGCCGCCCAGTCGCCGCCGCCGATCACATTGCCGGCCCGGGCGCTGGCCAGGCGCAGATGGGGCGTTTGGTGGGCCTGGTTCCCGCAGAAGCTGGCTCGCCAGCTGCCGATGGCCAGCTCGGCTGCCGCCTTGCTGCTGCTGTAGGGGTCATGGCCGCCCAGGGGGTCGTTCTCCCGGTAGCCATAAAGCCATGTGTTGTTGCGGTACACCTTGTCGGTGGTGATCAGCACTGCAGTGCAGAGCCCGTCGAGCTGGCGCAGGGCCTCCAGCAGGTGAAGGGTGCCCATCACATTGGTGGCCCAGGTGGCCATGGGCTCGGCGTAGCTGAGGCGCACCAGCGGCTGGGCTGCCAGGTGCAGCACCACCTCGGGCTGTGTTTCCGCCACCAGCTGGGAGAGGACGGTCGCATCGCGGATGTCGCCCTCGCGGTGAGCGAGCCGCTCTTCCAGCTTCAGCTGGGCGAAGAGGCTGGCATCGGAGCCTGGCGCCAGGGCCAGGCCGGTGACCTCTGCCCCCAGCTCATGCAACCAGAGGGCCAGCCAGCTCCCCTTGAAGCCCGTGTGTCCTGTGAGGAGCACCCGCCGCCCCCTCCAGAAGTGGGGATCGGGAGTGCGCCATGATCCGCGGATCGCCATCCCGTCAGCTCCAGAGCTTCCAGGGGGCCTTTCCCTGCTGCCATAGATCTTCCAGCAGTGTCTTGTCCCGCAGGGTGTCCATCGGCTGCCAGAAGCCGTGGTGGCGGTAAGCGGAGAGATCGCCGGTTTCTGCCAGGTTTTTCAGCGGCTGCTGCTCCCAGGTGCATTGATCGCCATCAATCAGATCGATCACGGAGGGTTCCAGCACGAAGAAGCCACCGTTAATCCAGCTATTCTCGCCCCGTGGCTTCTCATCAAAGGCCACCACCTTGCTGTTCCCCTCGAACGCCAGGGAGCCGAACCGACCGGGGGGCTGCACGGCGGTGAGGGTGGCCTGTCGCCCCTCCACCTGATGTAAGGCGATCAGAGCCTGGAGATCGATGTCGGCAACCCCGTCGCCATAGGTGAAACAGAAGGTTTCCTCGCCGATGTGCTCACGCACCCTGCGCAATCTTCCCCCCGTTAGGGTGGAGTCCCCGGTGTCTACCAGGGTCACTCTCCAGGGCTCGGCCTTCCGGGCATGCACCTCCATGGAATTGTCACGCATGTTGAAGGTGACATCACTGGTGTGCAGAAAGTAGTTAGCAAAGTATTCTTTGATCATATAACCTTTATACCCGCAGCAGATGATGAAATCGTGGATTCCATAGTGACTGTAGATCTTCAGAATATGCCAGAGAATTGGCTTGCCTCCGATCTCCACCATGGGCTTGGGCCGAACGCTTGTTTCCTCTGAGATCCGCGTCCCAAGCCCGCCGGCCAGAATAACTGCCTTCATGACTGCATTTTGCCTTGTGATTACGGCAGCAGTGCCTCATTGGATCAGTTGTCAGAAGACGACATGGGTCTGGATACGAAGCCTTGCTAGATTGAGGCCATCACTAGGGGTGCCCATCCGGGCTGAGATCACACCCTCCGAACCTGATCCGGGTCATGCCGGCGCAGGGAAGTGCGGCAGACCTCTCCTGGCGGCATCCCTTTTCCCCCTGGGCCGTCATGCGCACATTCTGGATTGAGAAGCGTCGCGGCGACGCCAATGTCACCCAGCTCCATTACGCCCGAACCGGCGTGCTCACCGAGGAGATGGCCCACGTGGCCCGGCGGGAAAGCCTGCCGGAATCCTTGGTGATGGAGGAAGTAGCCCGGGGACGCATGATCATTCCGGCCAACATCCACCACCCCAACCTGGAGCCGATGGCCATCGGCATCGCCAGCCGTTGCAAGGTGAATGCCAACATCGGCGCCTCTCCCAACGCCAGCGATGTGGCCGAGGAGCTCAAGAAGCTGGAGCTGGCCGTGAAATATGGGGCCGACACCGTGATGGATCTCTCCACCGGTGGGGTGAACCTCGATGAGGTGCGTACCGCGATCATCCAGGCTTCCCCCGTGCCCATCGGCACGGTGCCCGTGTATCAGGCCCTGGAGAGCGTGCACGGCTCGATCGAGAAGCTCAGTGAGGACGACTTTCTGCACATCATCGAGAAGCATTGCCAGCAGGGGGTGGACTACCAGACCATCCATGCGGGTCTGTTGATCGAGCACCTGCCCAAGGTGAAGGGCAGGCTGACGGGGATCGTGAGCCGCGGCGGCGGGATCCTGGCCCAGTGGATGCTCCATCACCACAGGCAGAATCCGCTCTACACCCGCTTCGACGACATCTGCGAGATCTTCAAGCGCTACGACTGCACGTTCTCCCTCGGGGATTCCCTGCGTCCCGGCTGCCTGCACGACGCCTCCGATGAAGCCCAGCTGGCCGAACTGAAGACCCTCGGTGAACTCACCCGTCGCGCCTGGAAGCACGACGTGCAGGTGATGGTGGAGGGTCCGGGCCATGTACCGATGGATCAGATTGAATTCAACGTGCGCAAGCAGATGGAGGAGTGCTCGGAAGCCCCCTTCTACGTGCTCGGCCCGCTCGTTACCGATATCGCCCCGGGTTACGACCACATCACCAGCGCCATCGGCGCGGCCATGGCCGGCTGGTATGGCACGGCCATGCTCTGCTACGTCACCCCCAAGGAGCACCTGGGCCTGCCCAACCCGGAGGACGTGCGCAACGGCCTGATCGCCTACAAGATCGCCGCTCACGCCGCCGATATCGCCCGCCATCGCCCCGGCGCCCGCGACCGGGACGATGAACTGAGCCGCGCCCGCTACGCCTTCGACTGGAACAGGCAGTTTGACCTCAGCCTGGATCCGGAGCGGGCTCGGGAGTATCACGATGAAACCCTGCCGGCCGACATCTACAAGCAGGCGGAGTTCTGCTCGATGTGTGGGCCCAAGCACTGCCCAATGCAAACCAAGATCACCGACGAGGATCTAGCTGGGCTGGAGCAGGTGCTGGCGGAGCAGCAGGCTGCGGCCCAGGGAGCAACCGTTTAGCGTCAACCGGCCAGTCCACCTTGGGCTTGGCGGTCCAAACCGTGCGTCATGAAAGAAGCCCCACCATTGGTGGGGCTTTTGCTCGGGTTGTTCGACGGGTGCTCAGGCCAGCCCGCTCACCCGAGGCCTTTCGCCGTGGCCACCACGTTCTCAACCGTGAAGCCGAACTTCTCCAGGCACAACGGGCCTGGGGCCGAGGCGCCGAACCGGTCGATGGAGACGGCGGCGCCATCGAAGCCGGTGTATTTGTGCCAACCGAAGGAGCTGGAGGCTTCCACCACCACCCGCTTGCGGCAGGCGGCGGGCAGCACGCTCTCCCGGTAGCTGGCATCCTGCTCCTCGAAGAGCTCAACGCAGGGCATCGATACAACCCGCACGTTGTGGCCTTCGCCCCGGAGCTGAGCAGCAGCCTTCACGCACAGATCCAGTTCGGTGCCCGTGCCGATCAGGATGAGATCGGGGGAGCCGTTGCTGTCTTCCAGGATGTAGCCGCCCTTGGCGACAGCGCCCGGGGTGGAAGTGGCCTGGTTGGCCATGGCCTGGCGGCTCAGGGCCAGCACGGTGGGGCGCTTGCGATTGGCGACGGCCACCTGGTAGGCCCCCATGGTTTCGTTGCCATCACCGGGGCGGATCACCAGCAGGTTGGGGATGGCCCGCAGGTTGGCCAGGGTTTCCACGGGCTGGTGGGTGGGGCCATCTTCTCCGAGGCCGATGGAATCGTGGGTGAGCACGTAGATCACACCCAGCTCGCTCAGGGCCGAGAGGCGCATGGCGCCGATCATGTAGCCGGCAAACACCAGGAAGGTGCCGCCATAGGGGATGAGGCCGCTGTTGTGATATGCAATGCCATTGAGGATGGCCGCCATGGCGTGCTCCCGCACCCCGAAGTGCAGGTAGCGGTTGCCTTCGGCCCCTTTCTGGAAGCTGGCTTCACCCTTGATGTCTGTGAGGTTGGAATGGGTGAGATCTGCGGAGCCGCCGATCAGCTCAGGCAGGTTGGGCCCAAAGGCGTTCAGGGCGTTATAGGAATGCTGACGGGTGGCCAGACCCTTGTCGGCTGGGGTGAAGGTGGGGAGGCTGGAATCCCAGCCCTCCGGCAGCTCGCCCCGGAGCCGTCGCTCAAATTCCGCCGCCTCCGCGGGATAGGCCTGCCGGTAGGCCGAAAGGGTGGCGTTCCAGTCGCCTTCGGCGTTGGCCCCGCGCTGAATGGCCTGGCGCCAGTGGTCGTAAGCCTCCTGGGGCACCTCGAAGTCGCCGTAGGTCCACTCGAGGGCCTTGCGGGTGAGTTCGGCCTCATCGGCCCCCAGGGCAGCTCCATGGACCCCTGCGGTGTTGGCCTTGTTAGGGGAGCCGTAACCGATGGTGGTGGTGACCTTGATCAGGCTGGGCTTGTCGGTGACAGCCTTGGCGGCCTCCAGGGCCCGCACGATGGCGTCCACATTCGTGTTGCCCTCGGCCACATGCTGCACGTGCCAGCCATAGGCTTCGTAGCGCTTGAGCACGTCTTCTGTGAAGGAAACGCCCGTGTTGCCGTCGATGGTGATGTGGTTGTCGTCGTAGAGGGCGATGAGTTTGCCCAGCCCCAGGTGGCCTGCCAGGGAGGCGGCTTCGGAGGACACCCCCTCCTGGTTGCAGCCGTCACCCATGAGCACATAGGTGGTGTGGTCCACCAGGGTGTGACCGGGCTTGTTGAAGCGGGCCGCCAGGTGGGCCTCTGCCATGGCCAGGCCCACCGCATTGGAGATGCCCTGCCCCAGGGGGCCGGTGGTCACCTCCACTCCAGGGGTTTCAAAGGTTTCGGGGTGGCCAGGGGTTTTGGAGCCCCACTGGCGGAATTGCTTGATGTCCTCCAGGGTCACCGAGTCGTAACCGGTGAGGTGCAGCAGGGCGTAGAGCAGCATGCAGCCGTGACCGGCGGAAAGCACGAAGCGATCCCGGTTAAACCAGAGGGGATTCTTGGGGTTGTGCCGCAACACCTTGTCCCACAGGGCAAAAGCCATGGGGGCACAGCCCATCGGGAGGCCGGGGTGGCCCGAGTTGGACTTGTTGATCGCGTCGACCGCCAGAAAACGGATGCTGTTGATGCAGAGGCTTTCGGTGGAGGTGGTGGGGGCGACGACCATGGCTGGCACAGGTGTGGAGGGCAGAGAAGGGCGGGGATTCAGGGCATCCGGCGGAACGCCAGGCAGACATTGTGACCGCCAAACCCAAAAGAGTTTGACAGCACCACATTCACGGGGTGCTCACGGGCGGTGTTGGGGACGACATCCAGATCGCAGGCTGGATCCGGATTGGCGTAGTTGATCGTGGGAGGCACGACATTGTTGCCGATCGCCAGAACGGCTGCCACCGCTTCGATGCCGCCGCTGCCTCCGAGGAGGTGGCCCGTCATGGATTTGGTGGAGCTCACGGGGGTGCGGTAGGCCTGCTCCCCGAGGGCCGCCTTGATGGCTGCGGTTTCGTTGCTGTCGTTGGCTTGGGTGCTGGTGCCGTGGGCGTTGACGTAATCAACGGCTTCGGGCTCCAGGCGGGCATCGGTCAGGGCTAGCCGCATGGCTTCGGCGCCGCCCACCCCTCCGGGGGAGGGGGCGGTGATGTGGTGGGCATCGCAGGTGGTGCCATAACCCACGATCTCCGCCAGCACGTTGGCGCCCCGCCGCTCGGCATGGTCCAGGCTTTCCAGCACGATCACCCCGGAACCCTCTCCGATCACAAAGCCATCCCGCTCCAGATCGAAGGGGCGGCTGGCGGTGCTGGGATCGTCGTTGCGGAAGGACAGGGCCTTGGCGCTGGCAAAGCCGGCCACACCCAGGGGGGTGATGGCCGATTCCGCCCCGCCGCACACCATCACATCGGCCAGGCCGAGCTGGATGAGGCGAAAGGCATCCCCGATGGCGTTGGATCCGGCGGCGCAGGCGGTGGCCACCGCACTGCTGGGGCCCTTCGCCCCCAGAGCGATGGCCGCTAGCCCCGTGGCCATGTTGGGGATCATCATCGGGACGCAGAAGGGACTCACCCGGTCGGGGCCCCGATCGGCCAGGACATGGGCCTGGCTCTCCATCATCAGCAGACCCCCCACGCCGGAGCCGATGGACACGCCAACCCGTTGGGCATTGCTCCCATCGATCACCAGCCCGGCGTGGCCGATGGCCTGCTTGGCGGCCACGACGCCAAACTGGCAGAAGCGATCCCAGCGCTTGGCCTCCTTGGGTTCAAGCCAGCCGGCGGGGTTGAAGTGTTTCACCTCGGCCGCGAAGCGGCACGCGTGACGGGAAGGATCGAACAGGGTGATTCCGGCGACTCCATTGCGCCCTGAACACAGGCCCTCCCAATACTCCTTAACGTCATTGCCGATCGGCGTGACGGCTCCCAGGCCGGTGACGACGACGCGGCGGAGTCCCTCCACCATCGAGCGCCTCAGGCAGTTTTCTCTTGGATGTATTTCACGGCATCACCAACGGTGGTGATGCCTTCGGCAGCCTCATCAGGGATCTCGATGTCGAAATGCTCCTCCAGGGCCATCACCAGTTCGACGGTGTCGAGGGAATCGGCGCCGAGGTCGTTCTGGAAGTTGGATTCGGGCTTTACTTCTGCAGCATCCACGCTGAGTTGTTCGGCGACGATGCCGCGCACTTTTTCGAAGATCTCTTCCTGGGACATGGAGGCTGAGTGGGAGGGAGCATCTTATGGGGTCGCCGGTGCCGACCCTTTCCCGTATGAACAAGGGTGACGGCAGCAGGTTGGAAGGCCCTCGGGATGGCCTGCCCTGCTTACCTTGGCACCACGCCCACTGCGCCCTTCAAGCCACTGAGGTCCATGTCTCACGCCGTCAAGATCTACGACACCTGCATCGGCTGCACCCAGTGTGTGCGCGCCTGCCCCCTGGATGTGCTGGAGATGGTGCCTTGGGATGGTTGCAAGGCGGGCCAGATTGCGTCCTCGCCCCGCACGGAGGATTGCATCGGCTGCAAGCGCTGTGAAACGGCTTGCCCCACAGACTTCATCAGCATCCGGGTCTATCTGGGCGACGAGACCAGCCGCTCGATGGGTCTCTCCTACTGATCGGTCTGCCCTGGTGCTGAGCACCGTTCCCCCATAAGCTCATGTTGCTTGTGGGGACCGTATGTGCGGCATCGTTGCCTTGATTGGCTCGAGGGAGGCGGCGCCCCAGTTGCTTGAGGGCCTGAGGCAACTCGAGTATCGGGGCTACGACTCGGCTGGAATCGCCACCGTGGATGGGGCAGGCCTTCACTGCCTGAAAGCCGAAGGCAAGCTGGTGAATCTCACGGCCCGCTTCGAGGCCGAAGGAGCGCCGGGGCACTGTGGGATCGGTCACACCCGCTGGGCCACCCATGGCAAGCCAGAGGAGCGCAACGCCCATCCCCACCTGGATGGAAGCGGCGCTCTGGCGGTGGTTCAGAACGGCATCATTGAAAACCATCGCCTGTTGCGGGAGCAGCTGCAGGCGGAGGGGGTTGTGTTTCGTTCCGACACCGACACCGAGGTGATTCCCCACCTGGTGGCGCGGCGTCTGGCCCAGTTGGAGGCTGAGGGCCTGGACCCTTCTGCGCCCCTGTTGTTGCGGGCGGTGCAGGAGGTGCTCCCCATGCTCCATGGGGCCTATGCCCTGGCGGTGGTGTGGGCGAAGGTGCAGGGGGCCCTCGTGGTGGCCCGCCGGCAGGCGCCCCTGTTAATCGGCCTGGGGGAGGGGGAGTTTCTCTGCGCCAGCGACACCCCCGCCCTGGCGGGATTCACCCGCACGATCCTGCCCCTGGAGGATGGGGAAACGGCCCTGCTGACGCCGCTGGGCATCGAGCTCTACGACGGCCACGGCGGCCGGGTGCAGCGCACCCCCAGCCTGCTCACGGGCACGGAGCACGTGGCGGACAAGCGGAGCTTCCGCCATTTCATGCTCAAGGAGATCCATGAGCAGCCGGAAACGGCGGCCCTCTGGGTGGCCCGCCATTTGCCGGAAGGAGCCCTGGTGGCCCTTCCCCTGGATGAGGCGGTGTATGCGGGGGTGGAGCAGATCCAGATTCTGGCCTGTGGCACCAGCCGCCACGCGGCCCAGGTGGGTGCCTATCTGCTGGAGCAGCTGGCGGGGATCCCCACCAACGTGTTTTATGCCAGCGAGTTTCGCTATGCGCCCCCGCCTTTGGGGCCCCATACCCTCACGATCGGGGTCACCCAGTCGGGGGAGACGGCCGACACCTTGGCCGCCCTGGTGATGGAGCAGGAGCGGCGCCAGGGGTTGGCCGATCCGGCCTACCAGCCGCGCTTGCTGGGCATCACCAACCGGCCCGAGAGTTCCCTGGGCCGGCTCGTGCCCCACCTGCTGGACATCGGTGCAGGCATCGAGGTGGGGGTGGCAGCCACGAAAACGTTCATGGGCCAGCTGCTGGCTTGTTACGGCTTGGCCCTGGCCTTTGCCGAGCGGCGCCAGGGCCGGCCTGGGGTGCCGGGCCCGGAGCGGCTCGCGGCCCTGGCGGCCCAGCTTCGCAGCCTGCCGGAGGTGATGCGCCGACTGGTCGACGACCACGATCAGCGCTGTGCGGAGCTGGCCCACCTGTTTGCCGACACCCAGGATGTGATCTTTCTCGGCCGGGGCATCAACTATCCGATTGCCATGGAGGGGGCCCTCAAGCTCAAGGAGATCAGCTACATCCATGCTGAGGGCTATCCGGCAGGGGAGATGAAGCATGGCCCCATTGCCCTGCTGGATGCCCGGGTGCCTGTGGTGTCGATCGCGGTGCCAGGCACGGTGTTCGACAAGGTGCTCTCCAATGCCCAGGAGGCCAAGGCTCGTGATGCCCAATTGATTGGGGTGGCTCCGGCCTGTGGTGATACGGAGTTGTTTGATCTGCTGCTGCCCCTGCCGGAGCTCGAGGAGCTGTTGAGCCCCCTGCTCACGGTGATTCCGATGCAGCTGCTGAGCTATCACATTGCGGCCCATCGGGGCCTGGATGTAGACCAACCCCGCAACCTGGCGAAGAGCGTGACGGTGGAGTGAGGCGGATTAGCGCCTTCTCCCGGGGAACTGTTTCCTGGCCTTCATGTTGATCAAATCCTCAATCAGGCGAGGTTTGCCGAGGGCCAGGAAGCCCAGGCCGAGTGCCAGGCTCTGGAGGGTATTGCGGAAGGCGTCTTTCAGCCAGAGCTGCAAACGATTGGAACTTCCAAGATCCTGGTTGTTTTTGGCGGTATTGATCGATTTCTCGAACTGGGCCAGAACGTTGGACTTGGCCACCGAAAGCGGCACAGTGAGGCGGCCAAGGGGAGGCTGATTGGGCAATTGGCCCAGGGCTTGACGGAGCTCAATTTCGGAGGTGGCGTCTCGAACAGCCTTGGAGATGCGCTCCAAGCCTTGAATCTGCTCCAGTTCGCTCTGGCCCCTGCTGTTGAGGAGCCGAGCGCCAACGAAGAGTTGGAGGGGGATGAGAAGGATCCAGCCGAGGGCCACCCAGGTGGCAAGCCTGCGCACGAGCCGGGAGCGTTTAAGAAGTTGGCGATCGCTTTGGTTGAAGATTCGTGCCAGGCAGATCAGCAGGGCTCCGATCAGGGCGAATCCCCCACTGCCGAGCAGAAGGCCGATCAGGTTGAGCTGCCACCCCGGGTCGAGCAGACGGGGTGGGGCTGCATTGATCAGGTTGATCAGGAAGGAGCTGAGCAACGATATGCCAATCCAATAGGCATAGCGAGCGCCCGCCTCCCATTCCTTGCTGGAGCTTTCTTGGTGAATCTCATCAGGGGAGGCCACCGTGCCAAAAAGGCCACTGCTCGCTAACGCGTCAAAGTTGTCAGGATGTTCAGGCACTAAATCTGGTCGGAGGTGGTTTTAATTTACCGCCAGATCTTGCAAGAGAGAGGTAGGCCTCCAAAAAAAACCGCTGGCGCGGGGGCTGGAGACTTGATTTCAGTCTTGTATTCACCCTGCTTGATCAGGGAAGAAAACTTACGCAGCTTGCGCAAGGAGCCGAAGGCCGCGGCTGCACCCAGAATGGGCAGAGGGCCGGGGGTGGCACTGGCCTCCAGCTTCAGACTTTGACTAATGGAGTTTGTAAAAACAAGTCTACATAGATCGTTCCAAAGAACTCCACAGGTCCAACCTGAACTTGCGCATACTCGAAACTGTTCCCTACCTTGTATGAGTATCCACCCCCCTTCAGTGGAACAAACTTTTCTTTGAGATCTGGAAAAACTGCACAAAAAAGCCCCCGTCAAGGCGAGGGCTGAACATCAGAAAGGACGCAGGGATGAATTAACCCTGCTTGATGAGGGAAGAAAACTTACGCAGCTTGCGCACGGAGCCGAAGGCCGCGGCTGCACCCAGAATGGGCAGAGGGCCGGGGGTGGCACTGGCCTCCGGCTTCAGAGCTTGACTAATGGAGTCTGTAAAGACATCCATCCTGCCATCAGTGACGTTGATGGTTCCAGTGAAGGCAACAGGACCTGGTTCAACACTGGGATAGAGAACCGCATTTCCGATAGTCGTGTCAACAGCTGTAGAGGTAATGCCAGCAGGGTTCCCAGTGAGGGTTTTCGTGCCCATCAAAGGCAATGTCACCTCAGACGAGGTGGCAGACGTGCGATAAGCCTGAATACCAAAAGAATCATCCGTGATGGTTACCAAGTAGCTGTAGCTTGCCACGGCTCCCGGGGTGAAGTTGAGGCCAGAAGCACTGAAGGTGTGCTGTTCAGCTAAAGACGTTACGGAAAAGATGGAGGAGGCTTCAAAGCCGGTAAACGAAAAATTTGAAAAGACTTTATCGGCCACCCTGCAACCCGTGGCTAAGTATCCCGTGTACTGGGCTATCCCCCCGGGCGTGCAGGCTGGTTGGGCAAGAGAAGGGGATCCGGCAGTGAGCGGGGCCACAATGGCTACCACTGCGATGGGTGAAAAGAGTTTCATGGGTGAGGCTCCGGAAAAACCGGGGATTCATTTAAATGCACTCTAGCGCAATGTCTACCCATTTCGGCAAAACTACAGATTCCAAAACCTAATTGGTGTTTCTCGATACGAGACTGCTAACGGAGCCTTGGCCCCTCAGCACTCCCAGGCATCTGGAAAAATCCCACAAAAAAAACCCCTGCCGTGGCAGGGGCTTTTGATCATCAGCAGAATGGCGAGCTGAATCAGCCCTGCTTGAGAGCAGAGGAGAACTGACGCAGCTTGCGCACGGAGCCGAAGGCTGCGGCTGCACCCAGGATGGGCAGGGGGCCGGGAGTTGCGGATGGGGGGGTGTTGACCTGCTGGGCAAGGGTGTCGGTAATGACATCCATGCGTCCGCCGGTCACGTTAATGGAACCTGTGAAGACGACTGGTCCTCCAATCGTTGGAGCATATTGAACCAGGTTGCCAGAAGTTTCATCGATAGCAGTGGACACAGCTCCATTGGGTGTGCCGGTGAGTGTCTTGGTGCTAGCCAAGGGGGTGAACAAATCAGAGGTGGTGGCACCCGTGCGGTAGCCGAGGAAACTGGCGTTGGGGTTGCCGGGAGCGATGGCCACAGTGTAGCTATAGCTAGCGGTTGACCCAACACCAAAGTTCAGGCCGGAAGCGCTGAATGTGTGCTGAGGGCCAGCATCAGTGACGGAGACAGCTGTGGAGCCAGCGAAGCCGGTGAACGAAAAATCGGAATAGATTTTGTCGCCGCTGATGCAGCCCGTTGATCCGAGGGACGTATAGGAGGCAAGGTTACCGGGGGCGCAAGCGCTTTGGGCGAAGGATGGTGAAGAAAAGGCGACCGGAGCAGCGAGGGCTGCTGCAATCGCAGCTTTGGACAGCAATTTCATGGGAAATCTAATGAAGGGTCAAACAGGCCCACCATCACTTTACGCCAAAGAGCGCATTTTGCACAACATGCCAAGGATTGCTTCTGGATCTCCAGAGACGCATCCTGAGACTGTTTCTTTGCCGATGGCCGGAACCAGGCTCAAGAGCAGGCTGAGGGGGTCGACTAGCGGTTTCTCCTTCGAAATCCTTCCTGGGCCTGGCTTTTGGAGGAATCCTCAACAAGCCGATGCTTGCCGAGAGCTAGGAAACCCAGGGCGAGAAGGAGGCTCTGAATAGAATTACGGAAGGCTTCTTTCAGCCAGATCTGTAACCGGTTGGCACTTCCCAAGTCTTGGTTGTTCTTGGCCGTGTTGATCGTTTTCTGGAACTGGGCCAGCAGATTGGCCTTGGCCACCGGCAGGGGCACCGTGAGGGGGGGAAGGGGGGGCTGGTTGGGCACCTGGGCCATGGCTTGCTGGAGTTCAAACTCCGAATTCGCATCTCGCACAGCCTTGGCAACGCGCTCTATACCTCGGATCTGCTCCAGTTCGCTGCTGCCCTGGCTATTGATGAGCCGCACGCCGAGAAACAATTGCAGCGGGATCAGGAGCAGCCAGCCGAGGGCCACCCAGGTGGCCAGCTTGCGCACGAGAAGAGCACGGTTTTGGATCTGGCGATCGCTCTGGTTGAAGACCCGGGCCAGGCAGAGCAGCAGTGATCCGATCAGAGCCATTCCCCCGCTCCCCAGCAGAAGACCGATCACGTTGAGCTGCCAGGTTGGGTCGGCGAGGCGGGGCGGGGCCGCATTGATCAGCCCTGTCAGGAAGGAGCCGAGCAACACAACACCCACCCAATAGGTGTAGCGAGCACCTGCCGCCCATTCTCTGGTTGATCCCTCTTTGCGAATGTCATCCGGGATGGCTGCATCGTCGAAAAGGCCGCCACCTTCGAACAATTCTGCGTCTTCGGGCACCATTCACAACCAATCTCAAACTAATTTAGCGCATGGATCAAGCACTGGCCAGAGGTTGTTGATCGGAACGGCCATAGCGGTCTTCAAATCGCACGATATCGTCTTCCCCCAGATATGGACCGCTCTGCACCTCAATCAATTCCACAGGAATTTTGCCGGGGTTGATCAGGCGATGGCGGGCACCTAACGGGATGTAGGTGCTTTGGTTCTCACCCAGCAGCTCCTCGACTCCGTCCTTTTCCACCACGGCCGTCCCCTTCACCACCACCCAGTGCTCTGCGCGATGGTGATGCATTTGCAGGGAAAGAGAGGCGCCTGGTTTGACCTGAATTTTCTTCACCTGCCAGCGATCACCTTCCACCACCCCGTCGTAGTGGCCCCAGGGCCGGTAGATGCGGCGGTGAGCCTTGCTTTCTGGAGCCCCCTGCTTCTCGAGCATGCCTACCACCGCTTTCACATCCTGGGCCCGGTCGCGGTGGGCCACGAGCACCACATCGTCGGTTTCCACCACCACCAGATCGTCCACCCCCAGCGCCACCACCAAACGGTGTTCGCTGCGGAGGTAGCAGTTGCGGGAATCCTGGCTGATCACCCGGCCGCGGACCACGTTGCCCAGGCTGTCGCGATCGGCCGTTTCCCAGAGGGCGCTCCAGCTGCCCACATCACTCCATTGGGCATCCAACGGCAGTACGCACCCCCGGTCGGTGCGCTCCATCACGGCCACATCAATGGCCACCGAGGGGCAGCCCGCAAAGGCCTCCCGCTCGAGGCGCAGAAAATCCAGATCGACGCTGTCGTGCTCCAGGGCGCTGCGGCAGGCGCTCACCACCTCCGGAGACAACCGTTCCATCTCGGAGAGGATGGCGCTGGCGCGGAAGAGGAACATGCCGCTGTTCCAGGTGAAGCGGCCCGAGGCCAGGAAGCCTTCGGCGGTGCCCCGATCCGGCTTCTCCACGAAGCGGGCGATGGGCACCGGCTGCTGGGGGTTGAGGGGTTCGGCGGATTCGATGTAGCCATAGCCCGTTTCCGGCGCCATGGGCACAATGCCGAAGGTCACCAGCTGGCCGGCCACAGCGGCTGGGATGCCGGCGGCCACTGTCTGCCGGAAACGATCGTCCTGGCGGATGACGTGATCGGCGGCCAGCACCAGCAGGAGGGGGTCGTCCCCCCGGGCCGTGGCGTGCAGGGCGGCCACCGCAACGGCTGGTGCCGTGTTGCGGCCCACAGGTTCTAAGAGGATGGTCGGAAGATCCACATCGATCTGGCGCATCTGCTCCGCCACGATGAAGCGGTGGTCTTCGTTGCACACCAGGATCGGCGGCGCCAGCCCAGGCAGACCCGTCAGGCGCTGGTGGGTCTGCTGCAGCAGGGTGGCCTCGCTGGTTCCGGCAAGGGGCCAATACTGTTTCGGGTACGAAGCGCGGGAGAGGGGCCAGAGACGGGTGCCCGTCCCACCACAGAGGATGAGGGGGACGAGGGAGGGAGTAGCCATGGCAGGCAAGGTGGGCGCTCAAAGCACTCGTTCAACCCCATTGAAGCGAGTGTTCCCAGGAAACAGGGCGCCGACTGGGCCAGAAGAACGGTCAACTCCCTGCTGGGTCCAGGCCCCAACCTTTGCCGGGGTCGCGATAATTGCGTCTCCTGCATGTCCCTTCGCATGGCCCCGGTGATCCTCCCTGGCAGCACGGTGACCGTGAGCGATCCCAGCTCGATCTATCGGGGGTACAAAGGGATCGTGCAGCGGCTCAGCGGGAGTCGGGCGGCGGTGCTCTTCGAGGGCGGCTGCTGGGACAAGCTGGTGACCTTGCCCCTGCGGGCGCTGGAGCTCAGCTGAGGGCGCCCACGCCCCGGTTCAGGGCCTCCCGTGCGGCGTCCTGCTCTGCCATGCGCCTGGATCCACCCCAGCCTTCCCCGAGCACTCGGGGGCCTTTGGGGTGATCCAGCCAGACACGGCAGTGGAACCGCAGGGGATCGCCATGCACCAGGCTTTTTTCCACACAGTTGTAGGTCGGCAGGCCGAGGCCCTGGCCCTGGCTCCATTCCTGCAGGGCGGATTTCCAATTTTGCCGGTGTGGATCGGCCAGCACGGCCTGGGCAGTGTCCTGCCAGTGGGGGCTGAGCCAGCGGAGGATGGGTTCCAGACCGCCGTTGGGTCCACCCCAGGCCAGGTAGACCCCCCCCAGCAGGGCCTCGGTGCATTCCGCCAGCACGGTGGCCCGGCCAGCCGCATCCCCGCTGGCCATGGGGCCAAGCCGCACCACTTCCTCCAGCCCACACCGTTGGGCAAGGCCTGCCAGCCAGCGGTCACTCACCAGATGGCCCCTGAGGGCCGATTGGTCCCCCACCCGCAGATCTGCCTGCTGCCGCCGCAGAAACTCCGTGGCAGCCAGCCGCAGCACGGCATCGCCGAGAAATTCCAGCCGTTCATGGCTTCGGCTTTCCCCCAGGGAGCTGTGGGAGAGGGCCTCCTCAATGGGCGCCAGCCCGCTGGCCGATCGCCCCGGTCCACCGGGAGCGGTGGGATCCAGGCCCAGCTTCTGGAGATAGGCCACAAGCTGGGCGAGGCGCTGGGGTGTCAACGCGGAGAGGCGGAGTAGGGGGTCAAGGGGGGGGGAAAGCAGGCCGTAAGCCGGGTTCTGTTCCCCACCGCCCCCCCCAGCACGGAGCTGACGGGACGGTGGTGGTGGATCATCTCTCTCGAACCGCCGTTACCGGCGGCCTCCAGCGGCGCGCTACAGACGGAACGGGATCATGGCCAACCCTTGTTCCGCGGGCCGAAGCCCTGGCCTTGCTCCCGGCCGGGGTTTACCGAGCCGGCACCTCTCGATGCCGCTGGTGCGCTCTTACCGCACCCTTGCACCCTTACCTGATCCCGGCCGCAAGCGCCCGGGCCATCGGCGGTGTGTTTCTGTGGCACTGTCCTCACGGTTTCCCGCACTGGGCGTTACCCAGCAGGCCTGGCCATTGGGGAGCCCGGACTTTCCTCAACCGGTTCCACGGATACCACGGGGTGAGCTCCAGGGGAGCTGGGCCCGCGGGGGTGGCCGGTCGCGATCACCTCACCTGCTTTCCAGCACCAACTTTAGGAGCGGCCCGCGATCCGACGGCGTAGCTTGCGAGAAAAGCCAAACGCTGCTCCGGCTCCCAGGATGGGCAGGGGGCCTGGAACCGCCGGAATCGCGGTCTGGGTGATCACCTGGGTCCAGGTGTCGGCACTGGCCATGGACGTGGAGTCCACCTGAAGGGCGGCCATCAAGGAGAGGCTCTGAACGTTGGGGGTGATCGGGGCCGGCATGGAGGGGTCGGATGACATCCCATCGTTCATGTAGCTGGCCATCACGGTCCTGGTGTCATCCATCAGCGTGGACATCAGATTGAGGTCCATGGGGCCGATGAAGTTGGAGCCGGCGTAAGTGGAGATTTCGGAGATCGTGGGTCCAAAGGCGGTCACGTTGAAGGCGAGATCCCAGGAGCTGCCCGGATCGAAGGTGCCTGTCACCTTCACAAAATGCTTGTTGTTTTCGGAGGACAGCACGAACTGCAGGTCGTCTGTCACGGGCTTGCCGCTGAAGTTCGTGAACAGCTTGTCGCCCACCTGGCACTGGAATCCAGGAGCCGTGGCCTGGGATCCGGTGAAGACGTAAGCCACCCCTCCGAACGTTGCGTAGCTGGGGTCGAAGGTGCACTCCTGGGCCGAAGCAGGCGCGGCCAGGCTCACGGTTCCGGCCAAAGCCAGACAGGCCATACCCAAGCTGCCCCCGGTGAAGGCAGTGGCGCGGGAGCCGTTGATGGAGAAGGTGGGCATGAGGAAATGTGCTTGGGAATCCCTATGGACTTGGGAGCCAAAGGCTTCCTTTTAGATTCTATTCATCACGAGTAGAAAGTCAACAACATTTCCGAGCTCGGTGCAAGCCCACAGTTTTTCCTTCTTTCTGCTGGGGGTGGATCGGCCTCTGGCGGGATCGGCTTGTTTAGGATTCCTGCACCGGGGCTGTAGCTCAGCCGGATAGAGCGACGGTTTCCTAAACCGTAGGTCGTGGGTTCGAGTCCCGCCAGCCCCGCTTCAGCTCACCCCATCCACTCCAGCGGAGATTGTGAGGGCATTCTTAGGACAATCAGATTCTTAGGAACTCATGGCTTGATTGCCTGGCCAAGAGCCGTACCCTTAGCCAAATTTGGCACGCCCATGAGCCAGCTCCATAACCTGCGTTTGCGCTTGCTGATGCAGCAGGAGAGAGAGCAAATCACGGCTCGCCAGCCGGAAGATCTGGATTTGGTGCTGGTGCAGGCCAAAGCCCTCTGTTGGCTTGCCGTTCTCGCTGATGCCCATGAGCACCAGGCCTCCGATGCGGAGTTGAGCGGTGATGCGGAGCAGGCCATGGGCTGGTTTGCCGATGCCATGCGCCTGCGCGATGTGCTCCAGGTGGTGAGCTCCATCGAAGTGCCCCCTTCCCAAGATCTGATCGACGAGCAGCTAGCCGCCTGAAGCCTCCCCAGGCCACAGGCCGTGTCGAATGTCATGATGGGGAATGATCAATCCAAGGGAAGCGGTGCCCGAAGAGCCCTGCCAATGCCCTGACTGCCAACGGTTCTATCGGGAACACGACCGGCTGATCCGTGAAAATCCCAGCCTGCGTCAACAACAGGAACTCAACTGGGCCGCCCTCCAATCCTTCCGGACCCTGGCCGGCCGCGTGCTGGAAGAGCTGCAGAAACAAACCAACGACAGTGATGCTGCTCCAGCGGCTCCCCAGCCGGACAGCAACATGGCTGCCGGTGCTTCCACCACCCCTGCCGGAACGGCTGAGCCGGAACCCGATGCGATCCAGCAGGCGATGGCTGATCTGGAAAACATCAACGCCCATCTCTATTCCATCGAAGCACTGATGGAGCGCATCTTTGATGTGCGGGTTCCAGAGGATGTGGAACAGAAATTCCGTGAGGTGGCTGGAGAACTGGCTCCCGATCCCCTCAATGCCGATCGGCTAAGGCTCAACCGCCTCCTCCATCAGACGCCCGACCTGCCTGACCGGGATCGAACCTGAGCCTTTTCCTCAGATGTCATCCCACGCCCCAAGAAGGCCGCCATCCCTGGCGGCCTTCTTGGCTTACTCCAGTTCGCAGGTGATGGTGACCGGGAAGGCCTCCGCCCGCCAGATGTCCTTGGCGTATTGCCGGATGGAGCGATCGGAGGAGAAGAAGCCCGTGCGGGCGGTGTTCAAGAGGGCCATCCGGTTCCAGCGGGTGGGATCGGCCCAGGTCTGGCTCACCTCCTCCTGGGCGCGCAGGTAGTCGGCAAAATCAGCCAACACGAAGAACGGATCGGAGTCGGTGAGATTCTGGAGCAGGGGCCGGAAAAGCTCCTGGTCGCCATTGCTGAAGTGGCCCTGCTCAATCAGCCGCAGGGCTTCGGCCAGCTCGGGCATGGAGGGGATCAGCTCCCAGGGGCAGTAGCCATCCCTGGCCAGGTCGGCAATCCCGGCCGTGGTGTGGCCGAAGAGGAAGAAGTTTTCCGCACCCACCTGTTCGCGGATTTCCACGTTGGCCCCATCCAGCGTGCCGATGGTGAGGGCGCCATTCATGGCGAATTTCATATTCCCCGTGCCCGAGGCCTCCTTGCCCGCCGTGGAGATCTGCTCCGAGAGATCGGCCGCCGGATACACCCGCTCGCCAAGCTTCACGTTGTAATCCGGCAAGAACACCACCCGCAGCAGCCCATCCATGTCTGGATCGGCGTTCACCGTTTCGGCGATGCCGTTGATGAAGCGGATGATCAGCTTGGCCATCGCATAGCCAGGCGCCGCTTTGCCGCCGAAGATCACCGTGCGCGGCACCATGCCGTCGGTCTTTCCATTTTTGATGCGCAGGTATTGGGCCACCACCTGGAGGGCATTGAGGTGCTGGCGCTTGTATTCATGGATGCGCTTCACCTGCACGTCGAACAGGGAGGCCGGATCCACCAGCACGCCCGTGTGGCTGTGGATGTAGTGGGTGAGCTCCCGCTTCACCGCCAGCTTGGTGGCCTGCCAGCGCTCCAGGAATCCACCATCCTCGGCCAGGGGCTCCAGGGCGCGTAACTGATCCAGGTCCGTCACCCAGCCTTCACCCACCGCTTCGGTGAGCAGGGCAGCCAGCTTGGGGTTGGCCAGGGCCACCCACCGCCGTGGCGTCACCCCATTGGTGACGTTGATGAATTTCTCTGGCCAGATCGCGGCGAATTCCGGGAACAGATCGCTCTTCACCAGGGTGCTGTGCAGGGCCGCCACCCCATTCACATGGTGGGAGGCCACCGTGGCCAGGTGGGCCATGCGCACCGCTTTGTTGCCCTCCTCATCGATGATCGACACCTTGCGCAGGATTTGCTCGTTGCCCGGGTATTTCAACCGCACCTGCTGCAGGAAGCGGCGGTTGATTTCGTAGATCAGCTCCAGGTGGCGAGGCAACAGGCTGCCGAAGAGATCCAGCCCCCATTTCTCCAGGGCCTCCGGCAGCAGGGTGTGGTTGGTGTAGGAGATGCTGCGGCAGGTGATGTCCCAGGAGGTGTCCCAGTCGAGGTGCTTGTCATCCAGCAACAGGCGCATCAGCTCGGCCACGGCGATCGCCGGGTGGGTGTCATTCAGCTGGATCGCCCAGTGCTCCGGAAACTCCTGGATCGGCAGTCCCCGCATGTCAAGGCTGCGGATCATGTCCTGCAGGGAGCAGCTCACGAAGAAATGCTGCTGCTTCAACCGCAGCCTGCGGCCCTCATCGGTGCCGTCGTTGGGGTAGAGCACCTTGGAGAGGGTTTCGCTGGCCACCTTCTCCTCCACGGCTCCGTAGTAATCGCCGATGTTGAAGGCGTAGAAATCGAAGGATTCCGTTGCATCGGCCCGCCATAGCCGCAGCCGGTCGCAGGTGTTCACCCGGTAGCCCAGCACCGGCACATCGTGGGGCACCCCGATGGCATGCTCCGCTGGGACCCAGCGCACCCGGTAGGTGCCATGGTCGTCCTGGTACGACTGGGTGCGGCCCCCAAAGCCCACGAAACAGGCCTGGTCCGGATGGGGGATCTCCCAAGGCCAGCCAGCTTTCAGCCACTTGTCCGTGATTTCCACCTGCCAGCCATCACGGATGAGCTGGTCAAAAATCCCGAACTCGTAGCGGATGCCGTAGCCCGTGGCCGGGATTTCCAGGGTGGCCAGGGATTCGAGGAAGCAGGCTGCCAGCCGGCCCAGGCCCCCATTGCCCAGGCCCGGTTCCTCTTCCACTTCCAGAATGTCCTGGAGGCTGTTGACGCCAAACCGCTGCAGCGCCGCGGCAGCTTCCTCCTGGATGCCCAGCATCAGGAGATTGTTGCTGAGCTGGGGACCGATCAGGAATTCCGCCGAGAGATAGGCCACCACGCGGGTGGGCGTGGCGGCGATAGCTTCGTTGCCCGCGAGATAGCGGGTCATCAGCCGGTCGCGCACCGCATAGCTCAGAGCCATGTAGAGGTCGTGCCGACTGGCGCTGGGGGCTAGTTTTCCCAGGGTGTAGAAGAGATGCTCCGTCATCCCGTCGAACACGTCTTCCGCCAGCAAGCCGCTGCGGTCAGGATCGGCGTAGCACCCGGGGGTGGGAAGACGCAGGTTGCGGGGTTGTTGGATCGTCATTTCTCGCGTCTTCTGACGATGGAACCAGACTTACAACTCGACCGTAGCGTTACCTACCACTTCCTGCTTGCAGGGTGGGGGCCCGAACACCGACCGCATCCCTTTGGCCCCGGAATCTCCCTACCATCCAGCCAACGGATGGCGCTGGCATGACTCCCATGGATTCCTCCGGTGAAGGGCCCTGGAGGTTTGCGGGATACCCCGTCCATGCCCTTCACCAAGCCCCTACCCGGCCCGAAGGGCCTGCCCTGCTCCTGGTTCACGGCTTCGGCGCCTCCACCGACCACTGGCGCCATAACCTGCCGGTGCTGGCCCAGAGCCACGAGGTGCATGCCATCGATCTGCTCGGCTTCGGCCGCAGCGCCAAGCCCGAGGACCTGCCCTATGGCGGTGCCCTCTGGTGCGATCAGTTGGTGGCCTACGTGAGGGAGCGCATCGGCCGTCCCACCGTGCTGGTGGGCAATTCCCTGGGGGGTTATGCGGCCCTGGCCGCCGGCGCGGCCCTCAGTTCCACCGATCTGGGCAGGGCTCCCCTGGCTGCGGGGGTGGTGCTGCTCAACGCAGCTGGGCCCTTCAGCGAGGAGCAGGCCGCGCCCAGCGGTTGGGGCGCCATCGCGCGGCGCACCGTGGGCCGGGCGATCTTCACCAGCCCCGTGGTGCAGCGGCTGCTGTTTGAAAACCTGCGCAGGCCTGCCACCGTGCGGCGCACCCTCCAGCGGGTTTACGTCGACCAGACCAATGTGGATGACGCCCTGGTGGAATCGATCCTCCGGCCCTCCCGGGATCCGGGGGCCTTCGGGGTGTTTCGCACGGTGTTCGACATTCCCCAGGGTGAACCCCTCGATGCCCTCTTCGCCCAGCTGGGGGCGCCCCTGTTGCTCCTGTGGGGGTTGCGGGATCCCTGGATCAATGCCGAAGGGCGCCGAGCCACCTTCGCCCGTTACGCCCCGCCGCGCACCACCGAGGTGCTGCTCGATGCGGGCCACTGCCCCCACGATGAGGTGCCCCAGCAGGTGAATGCTGCCTTGATGGAGTGGCTCCCCACCCTGACCCCCGCCACCCCCTGCCTGCCCTGACCCTCTTTCGCCAGCCGCTACCGCTTCGCGATCTGTTGAGCGGGTCTGGCCACCCCGGGCAGGCGCCCTGGGGAGAGTTGGCCCATCGGATCAAATTGCCGCTTCACGGCTTCCATCAGCCCCTTTGCCGGGGCATCGGGCCAGGCCACCAGCTCGCTCCCTTTCGGTTGGAGCAACACCGTCAGGTGCCCCCCCAGCTCCTGGCACGAGGAGCGCAGGGCTTCCACCCCAGCGGCCGGGATGGCCTTTTCGCTCCAGGCCATGCCCAGGCCGCTGCCCGCTCCCAGCTCCAGCTTGAGGCCGAGGGCGGCCCCCTTCTCGAGAACCAGAGGGCCCCCATCGGGGTTGACTCCCACCCGCAGCAGCCAGGCCGGTTGCTCGGCCGTCAAGGCGCCGCCGCGCCCTTCCTGCAGCAAGGCCTCCACCTCCTCCCCAGACAGCGCTTGGCTGGGGAGCTCGGTGAGGTTGGCCACGGCACCCAGCTGATCCTGGAGGCAGGAGGCCTCCACGCTGGCTAGGGCAATCAGCAGGGCGGGTGCGGCATCCAGTCCGGCCGCCTCGGCGAGAGGGGCGCTCCACCAGTCGATGCGTTCGGTGGTGAGGGTCGATCGCGACAGGCCCGTGCTCAGGGCCGCCAGGAGGTTGGCCTCCCCCTGCACCAGCAGGCCCGCCCGATGCGGAGGCATCGGCAGGGTGCGGAGGGAAAGTTCCGTGATCAGGGCCAAGGATCCCCAGCTGCCCGCCAGCAGACGCATCAGGTCGTAACCCGCCACGTTTTTCACCACCCGTCCGCCGGCCCGTGCCACCGTTCCGTCCGCCCGGACCAGGCGGATGCCGATCAGCTGGTCGCGCAGACCCAGATACCGCTGGCGATAGCCCCCCGCCAGGCCCCGGGCCACCAGGCCACCCAGGCTTCCGCCTCCCCCCGATCCCTGGGGATCGGCCAGGGGGTGGGTGCCCCAGGGGGGATCCACTGCCAGCCACTGCCCATGGCTGGCCAGCACGCGCTGCACCTCCAGAAGGGGGGCGCCCGCTTCCACGGTGATCGTGAAATCGCCGGGGTTGTGTTCCAGGATCCGATCCAGCCGGTCGATGGTCAGCTGTTCGCAGCTGCTGCCCAAGGGCGGGCCCCAGCGGAGCCGGCTGGCCAGCCCCACTGGAACCCAGGGGCTACCCTCCCGGTGCAGCTGATGCACCAGATCGGGCAGCTCGTCGGGGGTGGGACGCATCAAAACAGAACCTGCTCGATCCCCCCGAGCCAGGTCTGGGCCATGGCCTTGTAGCCCTCGGCATTCGGATGAAGCCCATCCACCAAATTCAATCCAACGGCCCGATTGAGGTCCACGCTGCTCACGCTGATGTTGGTGTAGCCCTTCCGCGACCGCAGGGCCAGAATCCGCTCGTTGTAGCGCGACGCCTGCTCCACCATCTCCGGGCTGATGGGGTCCCTCAGGGTTGGCTGGTTCCAGTCGTTCGTGAAGGTGGGGATCGTGCCGACGATCACCTTGAGTTTGAGGGCTGCGGCCTTGGCTCTCCCATCCACCGCTTTCAAGAGGGCCTGAAGCCGATCGATGGTCGCCGCGGCGATGGTTCCCTGCTGTTCGCCCCGTCCGTCATTGCCCACGTCCCCTGCCGGCACCGCTCCTCCCTTTCGCTCCACCACCTGGTGCACCACGTCGTTGGTTCCCGCCATCAACAACAGCACATTGGTGGTGTTGCGATCACGGGAGAAGTATGTCGTGGAGATGGCCTTCGGAATCTCCGAGAGCAGGCCCTTTCTGACCGCTCCATTGGGGCCCTCATTGGCCTGCAGCGACACGTAGCGACGGTCGCCAATGATGGCATCCGTGGCGGCGATGCCCACTCCACTGATGCCCCAGTGATGGGGCTCCCGGGTTGGATCGCCGCTGGTGCGCTTGGAGCCGACGAAATCCACGTCATATCCCCTGCCGGTGAGCGCGTCGACCAACGGCCGGCGATACCCTCCAGGAGCGCCCACCCCTTCAGTGATGGAATCGCCCATCGGCATGATCCGCAGCTTCTGCCGCTGGGCATTGGCGGACCGTTTCTTCATGGAGGAGAGCGTTGGCTCACGGCAGTTTCCCTGACGAGGCCGCCCACCGCCAACCGTTTCCAGAAATTGGGGAGCGACGGCTGAAAATCGTCGTGCTGGATGACGATCCCACCGGGTCCCAGACCCTCCACGGCTGCCCCCTGCTCTTGCGCTGGGATCCGGTGGCCTTGGCGGAAGGCTTGCGGCAGCCCTCTCCCTTTCTTTTTCTGTTGGCCAACACCCGGGCCCAAGCCCCCGCCGATGCGGCCGCCTGGGTGCGCCAGATCTGCGGCGCCCTGGTGCCAGCTCTGGCGGCCGCCCAAGCCGAAGGGGTGATCGACGCTGCCCTGCTGGTGAGTCGGGGGGATTCCACGTTGCGGGGCCATTTCCCCCTGGAGGTGGAGGTCCTGGCCCAGGAGCTGGGCCCCATCGATGCCACCTTCCTGGTGCCCGCCTTCCTGGAAGGCGGCCGCACCACGGTGGATGGGGTGCACCGTCTGGCTGGCCAGCCCGTCCATGAAACGCCCTTTGCCCGGGATGGCCTCTTCGCTTATTCCACAAGCGACCTCAGGCAGTGGGTGGAGGAGAAGAGCGGCGGGCGCATCCCTGCCGGGGAGGTGGACCTCCTGGGCTGGCGGGAGCTCGAGGGGGCGGCCGCTGGGGAAGCCGGGCGCCAGGCCCTGCGCCAGTGGCTGGGGCGCCTCTCGGGCAACAGGCTGGTGGTGGTGGATGGGGAGCGGCCCTGCCACCTGGCGCTCTTCGGCTCCCTGGTGCGGGAGCTGGCGGGCCCCCAGCCTGCCGGTGGGGCGCGGCCCCGGCGGTTTCTCTTTCAATCGGCCGCCAGCCTCCTCAACGGCCTGGCTCCCCTGCCTCCCCAACCCCTGGGTGCTGCCGGCCTGGCGGCCCTGCGTCGCCGGGAGCCCACCAGCACCAGCACCCCCCTGGGGGGGCTGGTGCTGGTGGGCTCCCACGTTCCCCTGGCGGATGCACAGCTGGAGCGGCTTCTGGCTCAGGAGGGCTGTGAGGGGGTGGAAGTGCCCGTGGCCCGGGTCCACCGCGTTCTGGAGGGTCCCTTGCCGGATCGGCTTCTCCCCTCGCTGGAAACCGCCTGGATCGAGCAGGCCGAGGCCGTGATGGCCCGTGGCCGCACTCCCGTGTTGCACACCAGCCGGGGGGAGTTGCACTGCCGCCACCCCGAGGAGCGGCGGGCTCTGGGTCTGACCCTGGCTGCCTCAATGGCCCGGGTGGCGGCGGCCCTCGCCCCCCGCCTGGGCTACCTGATCAGCAAGGGGGGCATCACCACCCACACCCTTCTGGCCGATGGGCTGGGGCTCGACTGGGTGGCCCTGCAAGGGCAGCTGCTGCCAGGCCTGTCCCTGGTGCTTGTGCCCGAAACCCTCAGTACCCAGGCGGCCGGCCTGGTCGGCCTGCCCGTGCTCACCTTCCCCGGCAACCTGGGCGACGCCCACACCCTGGAGGTCGCCTGGCGGTGGATGGAGGGGGGGCTGAGCGACGGTGCCTGAATCAGGCCAGGCTGGCCGCGCGGGCCAGAAGCTCCATCGGGTGGGCCACCGGCAGGGGGCGGCTGGCTTCCCCCAGGTGGCGCCGCAGCTGGAGGGTGCAGCCGATGTTGGCGCTCACGGCCAGTTCGGCTCCCGTAGCGCCCAGATCCTCCGCTTTGAGCCGCCCGAGGGCTTCGGCCTCTTCGGGTTGCACCAGGTTGTAGATCCCGGCGCTGCCGCAGCACACCCCCGCCTCCGTGGCCTCCAGCACCTCCACATGGGGGATGCGGCGCAGGAGGGCCCTGGGCTGCTCCCCCAGGCCCTGCCCGTGGAGCATGTGGCAGGCATCGTGGTAGGCCAGCTTCAGGGGGCGTTCGGCGCTGGCCACCTGGCCGTCCGGGTGGCTGAGGGGCTGGAGCTGGCGCTGAAAGGTGTCGCGCAGACCCACCCGTTCGAGAAATTCCTGGATGTCGGCCACCTGGGCCGCAAAGGCCGTCGCGCCGGGGTCGGTGTCCCCTTCAGGGGACCCCTCCGCCATGAGTCGGCCATAGGCTTTGAGGGTATGGCCGCACCCTGAGGCCGTCACCAGCACCGCATCCAGGGGCTCGGGCCCTGCGGGTTTGCCGGGCCCCACCACCCCCTGGAAACTGGCCATCAGCGCCCGGGCATGGCCCCGGGTGAGGTCGCCTTCCCCCTGGTGATGGGTGACGGCGCCACAGCAGCCCTGGTCCGGGGGGATCACCACCTCGATGCCGTTGGCGCTCAGCACCTGGATTGCCGCCTGGCTCACCGCCGGATCAAACAACCGCTGCACACAGCCCAGCAGGAGCCCCACCCGATAGCGCCGTTCTCCCTGGGCGGGAACCACGACGGGCAGGTCGTCGCGAAAGACCTGGGGTGGCAGGGACGGGAGGAGTTGCTCCATCGCCGCGATCTGGGGCCCCAGCAACCGGGGCAGGCCCGAGCGCCGCGCGAAGGCCTGGAGGGGCGTGCCTGCATAGGCCCGCAGGGGCTGCAGCAGGGCCCGCAGGCGCTGGGGATAGGGGAGCAGGGCAAAGAGCAGGCGCCGGAAGGCGTTCTGGGCCGGGCTGCGCAGCTCGGGGGCGTTGAGTTTGGGCCGGGTGGCTTCGATCAGGGTGTCGTAGCGCACCCCTGAGGGACAGGCGGTGACGCAGGCGAAGCAGCCCAGGCAACTGTCGAAATGGGAGGCCACGGTGGCATCCAGGGTCAGCTCACCGGCCTCCAGGGCCTTGAGGGTGTGGATCCGGCCCCGGGGGGAATCCATCTCCGTGCCCAGCACCCGATAGCTGGCGCAGGTGGGCAGGCAGAAGCCGCAGTGAACGCAGGGGTCGGTGGCGGAGATCAGGGCTGGGGTATTGCTCATGGCCGTGGCTCAGGCCGCCTGGGTGAGGGGAGCGCCGGCCAGGAAGCGGCTCACCAGCTGCAGATGAATGGTGACGCAGGGAACCATGTCGATGTATCGGAACAGCCCGCAGCGGCCGATGAAGGTTTTACTAGCTTCCTGCTCGGCCAGGTTTCGGTAGCGCTCATACAAGGCCAGGCTGTCCCCATTGCGCACCGGGTAATAGCACTCGTTGTTGTTGTCGCTGGCGTCACAGGGGATTTCCCGGGTGATGGTGTGCTGACCATCGCTGCGGCGCCCGGAATTGGGGATGAGGTCCCACTGGGTGCAGCGGGTGTAGATCCCGGTGTCGGTGTAGTTGATCACCGTGGCGCTCTGCTCCTGAGGAGCCTGATCGGATTCAAAACGGATCGAGCGGTAGGGAAGTCGTCCGAATTGGAACTGGAAATATTCGTCGATTGGCAGGCTCAGAAACACGTGGTCGGCGTGGCTGTCATGCTCCGGCCCATAGGCCTCCCCGAGGGTCACCTCGATCAGGGGATGGTCGAGGATGCGCTCAAACATTGCCGTGAAGCCCTCCTTGGGCATGGCCTGAAAGCTATCGGTGAAATAGCGATCGTCGCGGTTGTAGCGCACGGGCAGCCGGGCTCCCACCGCAGCTTCCAGTTGGGTGGGGCAGACCCCCCACATCTTGCGGGTGTAGGGACGGAAGAACAGATCGGCCAGATGGGGTCCGACGTTGGCCAGAAACACCTCATCGGTGTTGCTGGGAGTGAGAGTGGGCACCTGGTTGGCCAGGAACGCCCGGGCGTCTTCCTCGCCCGGCAGCTCCACCGCAAACACGTCCTCCATGGTGGTGCGATTCACGGGGAGGGGGGTTGTGCGGCCATCGGCCAGCAGGGCCCGCACCCGGTGCTCATAGGGCACCCACTCGGTGAACCGGCTCAACCAGCGGATCGCCACTGAATCCCTCTCGCCATGGAGCAGGTGGGGGCCATAGAGGTGGATGCGTTCCCCATGGCTGTTGATCGCATCGTGGGCGTTGCCGCCGAGGTGGGGTCGGCGGTCGATCACATGCACGCTGTGGCCGGCCTCGGCACACTCCCTGGCCACCACTGCTCCGGCAAAGCCCGCGCCCACCACGAGCACCCGCAGGTTGGTCACCATTCCCGGCCAAAGTGTGCGGATCCTAGGGGCAGAAAGGGCTTCCTTATGGCTCGGGGGTCGCTGGAGTGACGCCCGCCCCCCTAGCCCCCGAAGTGGCGCACCACGGCTTCAGCAAAGCCCGAGCAGCTCACCGGCTCCACCCGGGGTTCCATCAGGCGGGCCAGGTCATAGGTGACCTCCTTGTTGGCGATCGCCGCACTCAGGCCGGCGGTGATCAGATCGGCGGCCTCCTGCCAGCCCATGTACTCGAGCATCATCACGCCGCTGAGAATCACGGAGCCGGGGTTGATGCGATCCAGGCCGGCATGTTTGGGGGCCGTGCCGTGGGTGGCTTCAAAGATGGCCGCGGTGTCGCCGATGTTGGCCCCCGGGGCCATGCCCAGACCTCCCACTACGGCGGCGGCGGCATCGCTCACGTAATCCCCATTCAAATTCAGGGTGGCCAGCACGGAATATTCCTGCGGGCGCGTCTGGATTTGCTGGAAGATGCTGTCGGCGATCCGGTCGTCCACCATCACCATCTGCTTCCATCGCCCTTCCCCATGGCTCGTGCCGATGGCATCGAGCACATCCTTCACCTCGTTGCAGATCGCTGCCTGTTTCTCGGGGGTGAGGGCGTCGTATCCGGGTTCGATCAGGCGCGCATTGCCCTCCAGGGTGAGGGAGGGATCGGAGGCCAGATTGTCCAGGATCCAGCTTTCGCGCTCGGTCACGCAAACCTCCCGGAATTCGCTGGTGGCCAGTTCATAGCCCCAGTCGCGGAACGCTCCCTCCGTGAATTTCATGATGTTGCCCTTGTGCACCAGGGTGACGTGGCGCTTGTCTGCCTCCAGGCGGAGGGCGTGCTGGATGGCCTTGCGGATGTGGCGCTGGCTGCCGAACTTGCTCACCGGCTTGATGCCGATGCCTGCCCCTTCCGGAATGCGCCGTTTGCCGAGCTTGCCGTTGGCGGGGATCACCACGTCGTTGAGGTGCTGAATCAGCTCGATGCACACCGGATCGCTCGCCTCCCATTCGATCCCCATGTAGATGTCTTCCGTGTTTTCCCGGTAGACGATCACATCCAGATCCTGAGGCCGTTTGTGGGGGCTGGGCGTGCCTTCGTAATAGCGGCAGGGCCGCACGCAGCAGTACAGATCGAAGATCTGCCGAAGGGCCACGTTGAGGGAACGGATCCCGCCCCCGATCGGGGTGGTGAGGGGCCCTTTGATGGCCACGCCGTAGGTGCGGATCGCCGTGAGGGTGTCTTCTGGAAGGTATTGGTAAGTGCCGTAGAGCTCGCAGGCCTCGTCGCCCGCATACACCTTGAACCAGGCGATCCGGCGGGCGCCTCCGTAGGCCTTGGCCACGGCCGCATCCAGCACCCGCTGGGTGGCGGGCCAGATGTCCACCCCGGTGCCATCGCCACGGATGAAGGGGATGATGGGATCGTCCGGCACGATGGGTTGGCCCTCCTCAAAGCGGATGGCGGTGCCGCTGGTGGGAGGGGTGAGCTTCTCGTAGGTGGCCATGCGGCTCAGGGACGGTCGCAGTGAGACTATGCCTGCAGGGGGTGGGGAAAAGTTTGCTCAGATCAGCACCAGGGAACCCCTTTGTGCTCTGTTTCCGTTGGGGTGCTCACACCGTTTGGTCGAAAGCCAGGCGAAATCTGCAGGATGGGGAGATGAACGCATCCGAACAGGCCCGGAGTGTGGACCTGGCCCAGGCCATCGCTTCGGTGGTGAGCCTCTTTCGCCGGTTCTTCCCCGATGCCCGTGCCAACCTCACTCCTTGGCGGGATGATCCCTTCACCCGGCATTTTGCCGAGCAGGAGAGCCTCGATCTTTCGTTCCATTTTCCCGGCTGGAGCCCCCGCCTCGAGTGCCGTTCCCTTCTGGTGCAGCTCCGCCTGGAGCATTCCCCCAGGGGGCCCCAGGGCGGGCGACCGCGGCTGCTGGGTGTCTTGCTGCGGGGTCTCACCTACGAATCGGAACGCTGGCGGCTGGCGACGGTGGGCGACTGGCAACCCTCGGGAACGCACCTGCCGTCGCCGGCCGTTGTGGAGGGGCTTCAGGAGCTCTGCCGGGAGCTCTTTTCCCTGTTTGATGGCGAGAACAGGAGTGCGGAAGAGGGGGAACGGGCCGCCTGAGTCCGTAATCCTTCGCAACCTTCGCAGGGGGATGACGGGGAGCCCACTACGGTGTGCGGACGGATTTTTATCTTGTTGAACCGATGGCAGTCGCCCTAGCTTCCCAATTGCGTGAGGGCACGAAGAAAGCCCACACCATGGCTGAAAACACCGGTTTTGTGAGCTGCTTCCTCAAGGGCGTTGTGGATAAGGCGAGCTATAGAACTCTGGTGGCCGATCTGTGGCACGTGTATAGCGCCATGGAAGAGGAAATCGGCCGTCTGGGCGACCATCCCGTGGTGGGCCCTGTTGCCTTCCCCCAGCTGAATCGCCGGGAGTCCCTGGAGCAAGATCTGGCCTACTACTACGGTTCGGACTGGCGCCAGCAGGCCAAGGCCACCCCAGGAGCCCAGTCCTATGTGGCCCGCATCCGCCAGGTGGCCAAGGAGGCCCCGGAACTTCTGGTGGGCCACCACTACACCCGTTACATCGGCGACCTGTCCGGCGGCCAGGTGCTGAAAACCATCGCCCGCAAGGCCATGAATCTTGGCGAGCACGACGGCCTGCGTTTCTACGAATTTGCTGCCATCGACGACGAGAAGGCCTTCAAGGCCAATTACCGGGAGGTCCTCGACCAGTTGCCCATCGATCAGGCCACGGCCGATCGAATCGTTGGGGAGGCCAACCAGGCTTTCCATCACAACATGAAGATGTTCCAGGAACTGGAGGGCAATCTGGTGGCCGCCATCGGCAAAGTGCTGTTTGGCTTCCTCACCCGGCGTCAGCGCGCCGGCAGCACGGAAGCCGTCGTCGCCTGAGGCCATCCTCCCGCCTCTGGGCCAGACTCAGCCGGTTTGCGCCACGCCACCGGCGTCTCTCCCCCTGAGCGTTCCGCGTCTGAGTCCCGTTCGTTTTCTGGTGCCTGGCACCACGGGCAAGTTTCGCTGTGGCGGCCTGCTGGTGGAACTCCAGACCGCGGGCCTGGTGGGCTCCCTCCGGCCCACGGAGGTGGTGACCTATCGGCAGCGGGAGCCGGACCATCCGTTTCTGGCCGATGTGCTCAGCCAGGAGCCCTCTCCGGGGGCGGCACTTTGGGTGGTGAGCTGGGGCTTTGATGTGCCTGCCCTGTTGCGCCAGCTGCGGGGGCGCCCGGTGGCCTACCACGCCCACAGCAGCGGCTACGGCTTCTCCCTGGCCCCCGGCGTGCCGGTGCTGGCGGTGAGTCGCAACACCCTGGCCTACTGGGGGGAGAAGGCCTCCCGCAACCCCCTCTTCCTGGTGCCTAATGCGCTCCAGCCCAAATGGCTGGAGCGGGGCGCCCGGCCCTCCCAGGCCGGAGGGAGCGGGCTTTCGGGCCGGCGTCCCATCGACGTGCTCGTGCAGCGGCGGAAAACCAGCCGCTACGTGCTCGACCAGCTCGTGCCTGCGCTGCGCTGCGCCGGCCTCCAGGTGGAGGTGCAGAGTGGCTGGGTAGACGATCTGGTGGATCTCTTCAACAGCGCCACGGTGGTGCTGTACGACTCCGCCGATTACTGGCGGGGACGGGGGGTGAGCGAAGGCTTCGGCTTGCCGCCCATCGAAGCGCTGGCTTGTGGTTGCGTGGTGTTCAGCAGCCTGAACCATGCCCTGGCGGACACCCTGGATCCAGGGGTGCTCGGCCATCAGATCGGCTGGGGCACCCTTGCCGCTGATGTGGAGCGCATCACCGCCGCCGCCCGCCAGCCCGAAACCTGGAGGGCCGATCCCGCCCGGCTCGAGGCCCTCATGCGGGAGTGCTCCGAGCCCGTGCTCCTGGAGCGCTGGCGCCATGCCCTGGAAGGGGTGGAAACCCATTGGCAGCGCTGCCTGATGGAGGGCAGCCCCCCTCTGCGGGCCCTCTCGCCCTGGCGGCTGCGCTGGGAGCAGCGGGTGGGGCGCTTACAGGGGTGGCTCTCGCGGCGCTTTGGGAGCGGATCACTCCAATAGCGTGCTTCAAAAGGGTTTGCAAGTAGACGCGTTGGCCAGCAGACAACAGCCACTCCTGCGGAGCAACACCCTTAGCCATCTGAAGAGATTACTGAATTACCTTCCCCGCGAAAGATTGAGGGCGTTGTTTCTGCTTGTGCCCTTGTCGATTGTGCCTGGCCTCGCTGATCTCTTGACGGTTTGGGTGGTGAGTCGTCTGTTTGGTGCCCTGGTTGGCAGCAAGCTTCAGGACAATCTTCCAGGGGTCAAGGTGTTTGGAGGGGATGGGTTCGATCAGAGCCTGTGGCTCATCGTGCTGTTGATCAGCTTTGCCTGGATGGCCTCCCTGTCGAAGCTGCTCCTGCAGTTTTTCCAGCAGCGTCTCACCGCAAAGATCTGGATTGATCTTTCCAACCAGGTTCATTCGCGGGTGCTGGCGCAGGATTATGAGTACCACCTGTCGAAGAGCACGGCCAAACTTTCGGCCATGGTCTTGAGTCATGTCAAGAAAACCTCTAACTCCGTCGTCAACCCTCTCCTGCGGATGGTGGGCAGCATCTTTTCCATCATCATGCTGTCGCTCGGCATCCTCTACTTAGGCAAGGGCCTGGCAGCGCTTCTGATTGTTGCCCTGATCACGGCCTATCTCATTGCTTCTTTATTGATTACACCATACCTGCGTCACGCCTCCCGTCAGAAAATCAGATTAGAGGCCCGCACCGCCCATATATTGCTCGAATCTCTTGGCTCCATTCGTGATATTCGGCTGAGCAACTCTGAGCGCCATTTCCGAGAGGCGTTTTTGCATGCTGGTGAAGAGTCAAAACGCTTTGCCTGGGCTTCAGAACTGTTGCCCGTCGTGCCCCGCATGTTGATCGAGCCTTTTGGGATCACCATCATTTTTGCTGTGGGCGCCGTCCCGGCCTTATTGAGTGGTGATCGTGAAAAGGTGCTGCAGATCATTCCTTTTCTTGCCACCCTGGCCGTCGCCGCGCTCCGCCTCACCCCTCCCCTCCAGGACTTTTTTGCTTCCCTGACCCAACTGCGAAGCGGCCTTCCCGTGGTGGAGAGCATTCTTGCCCTCCTCGATCTCCCAAGTTCCCGGCCTACCCTGGCCACCCCCGGAGTGCCGTCCCCTGAGGGCATCTTCCCCACCCGTTCGATTCGCCTGCAGAACGTCTGGTACAAATACCCCACAGGTGATGATTGGGTGCTCCAGGACGTCACCCTGTCCATTCCCGTGGGATCCCGCATTGCCCTGGTGGGAACCACCGGCGGTGGCAAGACGACGACAGCTCATCTGCTGCTGGGTCTGCTCGAGCCCCAGAAGGGTTGCCTCCAATTGGATGGGATCCCCGTGAGTGATCTGGATCTCCCGGCCTGGCAGGCCAGTTGTGCCCAGGTGCCCCAGTTCATCAACCTTCTGGACGCCAGCATCCTGGAAAATGTGGCCTTTGGCCAGTCGGAAGACGAACTCAACCAGGCCGAGGTGTGGGAGGCGCTGGATGCGGCCCAGCTCGATGAATTTGTCAGCGAACTCCCCTACGGCCTCCACACTCCGATCGGTGAGAACGGCCTCCAGCTTTCCGGTGGGCAACGCCAGCGTCTTGCCCTCGCCCGAGCTTTCTATCGCCGTGCCCGCTTCCTTCTGCTGGATGAAGCCACCAGTGCCCTGGACAACCGCACCGAGAATGAGGTGATCGAGGCTCTGGAGCTGGTCGGTCGCCGTTGCACCACCGTGGTGATTGCCCACCGTCTCAGTACGGTGAAACGGTGTGATCGCATCTATGAATTCGAGGGCGGACGGATCAAGGCTTTCGGCACCTTCGAGGAATTGCGCGACCTGTCTGAAAGCTTCAGGGATCTGGCGTCCCTGGAGGCACGATCCGCCAGCTGAGACCCCCTTGTGCCCCTGTCATCCCCGCCGTTCCCGTTCTTGATGTCTGCCGCTCCCCTGACCCTGATTGCTGGTCCCTGTGTGATTGAAAGTGCCGATCTGGTGCTGGATGTGGCCTCTCGCCTTCAGGCCATCGCCGAGCGCCTGGGCATTGATGTCATCTTCAAGGCCAGTTTCGACAAGGCCAATCGCAGCTCCGGGGGCTCCTTCCGGGGGCCGGGCCTGGAGGAAGGGCTGGAGGTGCTCGCTGAGGTCAAGCGCCGCCATGGCCTGCGCCTCCTCACCGACATTCACGAGAGTCAGCAGGCCGAAGCGGTGGCTCCGGTGGTGGATGTGCTGCAGATTCCTGCCTTCCTCTGCCGCCAGACCGATCTGCTTCTGGCCGCAGCGGCTGTGGTCCGCGGCACGGACCGGGTGATCAATGTGAAAAAGGGGCAGTTCCTGGCACCCTGGGACATGGCCCAGGTGGTGGGCAAATTACGGGAGGCCGGCGTGGAGCACCTTTGGCTCACGGAACGGGGCACTTGCTTTGGCTACAACACCCTCGTGGTGGATTACCGCAGCTTCCCCCAGCTCAAGGCCCTGGGTTGCCCAGTGATTTTTGATGCCACCCACTCGGTGCAACAACCCGGAGGTCGCGGCACCAGCACCGGCGGCCAACGGGAGTTTGTGGCCCCTCTGGCCCGGGCCGCGGTCGCTGTCGGGGTGGATGGGCTGTTCATGGAGGTGCATCCCGATCCGGATCGAGCCCTCAGCGATGGCCCCAACATGGTGCCCCTCCATCGCCTGGAACCCCTCCTGGAGCAGCTCCTGGCCATCCGCGCTCCCCTGGTGGAGAACCCTGAGGCCGTGAGCCACCTCTGAGCGCAGATGCTGCTCACCCTCCACCGACGCTGGCGTCACCACCGGGCCTATCGCCGTTGTCGGGCTCAGCTGCGCCAGCTGCGCCTGCTGGTGCTCGATGTGGATGGGGTTCTCACCGACGGCGGCCTTTGGACGACAGAAAGTGGAGAAGTGCTCAAACGCTTTGATGTGCGCGATGGCCTTGGCATCCGCCTGCTGCAGCAGGCGGGTGTGGAGGTGGCCTGGCTCAGCGGCGGCAAAAGTGGGGCCACCGAGCAACGGGCCCGGTACCTTGGCATTTCCCATGTGTTGACCGGGGTGCGTGACAAACCTGCCGCCCTGGCCGTGCTCCAGGGGCAGTTGGGGGTGAGCAGGGCGGAAAGCGCTTTTGTGGGCGACGACCTGAATGATTTGGCCGTGCGTCCTGCCATTGGCCTCCTCGTCTGCACCGCTGATGCGGTGGTCCCCCTCCGCCAGCGCGCGGACTGGGTGCTAGACCGCAACGGCGGGGATGGGGCTGTGCGCCGTCTGGCGGAGGAGATTTTGCGGGCCCGGGGGGAGTGGGGCCGCCTGGCGAATCAGGGATGGCGCGACCGCAATGACTGATCGTTTCACCGAGCTGCAGTCCACGTTTCGCGAACGGCTGCATCAAGGCCTCAGGGCCGGCCGTTTCGGACCCTTAAATCGTCTGGCTAAGTGGGATCGCGACCAGTGGCAGGCTTTGGCGGCTTATCGAGGGCTGGTGCACCAGGCGTTTGCCACCCGTCCCCTGGTCCCTCAGATCAGCAGTGATCTCTGGGACAAGGGAGGTTTTCATGCGTCCGCCGACCGCAAGGCTTTTTTCAGCCCGGCCCGGCGGGAACTGGAGAATTCCTCTCATCACTACGGCCACGACGTCCAACTCAAGCGCCATGCCGGGCTGCCGTTGATCGGTGCGCCTCTCCCCTGGTTGCTGGAACATGGGCTGAAGGTGAGTCGCACAGCCACCTTTGAACAGCCCCGTCCCTGGACCCATGGCTATCTCTGCATGGGACCCCTCCGTGCCGCCTGGCTGCAGGAACGGTTTGCCCTGCCGGCGGTGCCGATTGGCCCCTGGGTGACCTATGCCCAACCGCTCCTCTCCCCAGAGGAGATCCAGCAGCAGCGAGACCAGATGGGTTCCACCCTGCTGGTGGTCCTGGCCCATAGCTGGGATCAGGTGGAGCGAACAACCGATCTGCGGCGTTGTATCGAAGCTGTTGCTGCCACGGCCCAGGCTGGGGGGTATGCCTCGGTGATCTGGTTGAGGCATTGGAAGGATCCCCAGCTAGTGGGCTTGCCGAGCCACTGGATCGTGGCCTGCAACGGCCACCGCTCCAACCCCTGGTTTCTCGATGCCATGCGCACCCTGCTGGAACTCAGCGATGGGATGGTGAGCAATGCTTTTGGCACCCATCTGGGCTATGGGGTGGCTCTCGGTCTCCGTCTCCACTGGCTGCCTGTGGAGGCCGAGCAGAATCTCTCCACCTTGCAATCCGACAAGGCGGAAGAAGAAGCCCTGGAGTGGGAGGAGCGCCAGCGGCTCAGTGCGGAGCTTGTCGCAGCCCTTTCCCTGTCGCCCCCTCGATCTCAGGCAGCCGTTCAGGCGTTGCTCGATCCTTATTGGGGATTCAACAACGTTCACTCACCCGAAGCGCTCAGGATGCTGCTGCTGGAGCGGCGGCCACCCTGGACCTGAGCGATGAATCTGGTGGCTGCTGTCTTGGCTTTTCCCGAACGGGGCCCATATCGCGTCGATCAGGTTCGTTCCGATCCGGCTGGGTTGATCCTGCTGTTTGCCCTTGAGCTGGTCCTGGCTTGGCTGATCGATGGCGCTTCCCGGCGCGGCCTTGTGGTGGCCCAGCGGGTTGGCGCTGGTTTGCTGGTGCTCACGGTGGGCTTGATCTTCATGCTCGGCAGTTGGGGGCTGGGGGATGTGACTCGCCTGAGCTACCTGATGGTGGAGAACCCCACCACCACCTTTGGCTGGCGTGAACCGTTCTGGACCCTGCTGGCTCCCCTCATTCGCTTCCTGCCCTACCGCTTCAGCTTTGTGCATGGGGTGGTGGCTGCTTGCTACGCCGCTGCCATCCTCTGGTTGGCCCATCGCCTGAGAAGTCCCGCCTGGGGGGGATGGTGGGCTTTGATGGTGGTGCACAGCCCACTCCTGCGCAACTTCCTGCAGTCGGGTGTCACCAGGCAGGCGCTGGTGGCCCTTCTGCTGATGCCGCTCATGCTTTGGTGCGCGGGCGGACCTCGCCTCTCGGCGCTGAGAACCTTGGCGTTGACAATGTTGGCGGCACTTTGCCACGGCAGTTTTCTGCTGTCCCTAGGGGTTGCCCTCTCCCCGCTAGTTGTGACAGGGCAACACTGGCTGCATCAGCGCCACCTTTGGCTGCGGCGGCTTCGGAGGAGCCAGTTACGGCATGCGGTCTGGATTGCTGGGGCAGGCTCTGTGGGCGTAGGGGCCTGGATGGTTGGGAATGCGGAGGGCCTGCTGACCCGGTTGAATTCCTATCTGTGGGAACAGGAATATTACCCTCTTTTTTTGCTGCGACCAGAAGTTGACCAACTTCTTCTGTTTCTTGTCATGGTGATTGTTGCTGTTTGCTATCTCAAGCGAATCGGCTTGACCGCTTGCTTGCATTCAGCGCCGTTCCTGTCCATGGCCTTGTTTTTTGTTATCCTTATAATTTTCAGGTTTAGTATTCAATATGCCTGGATGCCACAGCTGACCAGTCGCTTTCAGGATGCGGTTGGACTTTATCTGTTAATCCTCTTTTTTGTCTGGATCTGCAGTCTTGGTCTTCAGCGCGCAGCGGTTCTTCCCCTTGCTGTCACCCTGCAGTATTGGTTGTTTGATCGTTTGGCATTTAGTGGCTTGCTCGCCTGTGGTCGAAATGATGAATTTCTCTGTGTGCCGGATCGGCTTCCCTGGCACGTGATCTATTGGAATTGAGGATGCGAGGTTGGGGTCTCCGGTCCCTCTGGGGGTTGATCCTGCTGGGGCTGCTGGTGCGTGTCCTCCGTCAGCCCACCATCGCGGGCACGTACAACCCCAGGCTGGATGAATTGCTCTATGCCGGCCAGCGTCTTCTGGAGGGACAGGTTCTTTATGACGGCTTGGTCAACGGCACCCTTCCCCTGGCCCAGTGGCTCTATGGGCCGTCCGCCTGGATGGGAACCCTTGCGGCCCATCGCTTGCTCATCCTTGGTCTCGACGTCTTCGGGGGTGGGCTCCTGGCGGTGGCGTTCGGCAACTTGGCGAGGCTGGGTCTGCTGGCTTTGGCTCCTGGCTCGCTCCTGCCTCTGGCCGGGGCCATGCTCTTCGTGACGATGGCCCAGATGTTGCCCGGTGGGCCCTCGGGCCTGTTGGAGCAGTTTTCCAACCTCTTTCTGGTGGTGGCTCTGTTCCTCTTCAGCCACGTTGCAGCTTTGGCCAGAGAACGGGACCCGCTCCGTACGTTCCAACTGGCTGGAGCTGGAGCCGCTCTGACGCTGGCGATGGCGGCCTGCCCTCGAGGGATGTCCCCGATGTTGATGGTGGCTGTCGTGGCCCTCCTGGTTCTTAGATTCCCCAGACCCCTGCCCGTGCTGTTGCCCGTTTTCGGCGGCGGTCTGGCAGCGTTCAGCCTCCTCTTTGCCCCCTACTTGCTGGTTCCAGGTGGCCTCGGTCAGGCATGGGCTGGGGCGATGCTGCTCCCTTTGGAACTGGCTCGAAGCTTCCCCCCCGAGATCAACCGCTTCCTTCCCCTTCTGGGAGAGTTTCTCCGCCTCAAGGTGGCTGGCCTTCCCGTTTGGCTCCTGGCCAGCGTGCCCTGCTTGGCGTTACTTGCGTCCACCGTCAGGTTGGCCCGTCAGCCCTTCGGGCTGGCCGATCGGGTGCTCCTGATGCCGGCCCTGGCGATGGTGTTCCTGTTTGAGACCCTGCGGGCCTTTTTGAGAGGGGGCTTCGACATCGACGAGGTGCAATTGCTCGTGGTGCCCTTAGTGATTAGCATGATCTGCGGCTTCGCTGTCCTGGAGGGCAGTCGTCTCGGGAGGCGTGCGACCGCTCTGGCGCTCATGCTGCTCTCCCTGATCCTCTTCAACAATGTTGTCGTCGCCAGCGTCTTCCAATCCCCCCGGCAGCCCCGTGCGGCTGTGCGCGAGCTGGAGGCCGATCGGGAGGCGACGCGGCGCATGTTGCTGGGGCAACCCGAGGGCCTTCGCGGTTTCACGGCCCCGCAGGATGTGGCGCTGCAGCGTCAGCTGCGTCAGCGCGCCTCCACCACAGGGATTGGGCCCCAATGGAGCCTCAACCAACACGACCTCCAACCCAGCTGGGCCACGCGACGCCTCGCCGTGCCGACAGATCAGGCCGCCATCTGCAGGCAGCTCACGGATTCAGCCAACCACCATCTGGTGTGGATGCGCACGGATCCCGATGGCCCCAATACGGAGGCCTTCTTCCGCTCCTGCCTGGACCGTGAGCCGGGTCAGTGGCAGGACATCAGTGGAGAGCTCAAGCTCACCGGTGGCCAGTACCGGGTGTTTCGCCGGCGGCTCCCTCCCCTTGTCCCCTCCCTGCCCGATGCCGGACAGCCCCTTGATTGAGCCATGCTGACCCCCTTCCCTGAAGTCGCCCCGTTCCGCATTGACCAGGTCATGCAGGCACCCCTGCCCATGGCCTCGCTCTTCGTGGCTCAGGGACTCCTGGCCCTCCTGATCCAGATCGCTGGGATTCTGCGGCGGCGGCGGCTCTGGCTCGGAGCCGTGATCACCTTCCTGGCCCTCGTGCTGGTGTTTTTCACCCTGGCCAGTTGGGGCAACAGCGACACCACTCGCTTTTCCTATTTCATGGAATGGGATCCCGATCGGGCCCCCCCTGAGCCGCTCTGGCGCCTTCTCAGGCCTCTGCTGCTCCTGCTGCCTTACCGCATGGCAGCGGTTCAGGGTCTTGTGGCCACCGGATTCGCCGCAGCTCCGATGCTTCTGGCGGCCCACTGGCGGGCCTGGCCCTGGGCAGGCTGGTGGGCCCTTCTGATCACCTGCAACCCCCTGCTGCGGGGTTTTCTCCAGAATGCCCACACCCGCCAAGCCCTGGCGGTGCTGCTTCTGCTGCCCCTTTTCCTGCAGGCCGCAAGATTGGTGCGCATCCATCGGCGGTGGGTGGGCCTCGGGGTGATCCTGTCCGCTCTCACGCACAACACGTTTGTGCTCAATCTGCCCCTCAGCCTCCTGCCCCTCCTGGGGCGGGTGCCCGAGGCGCTGAAACAGCTCGTGGAAACGCCCCCGTCCATGAGTCTGGCTGGACTGCGTCGGCGCTGGCCCTGGCTGCTGGCAGGGATCGTGGTGGTGGGCCTGCTGTTGGCGATTGCCCCAGTGGCCCTGGATCGCTTCTTTGACTATGCCAGGGATGAGTATTTCAATAACTACAGCCAGCGGGGGATTGTCGGTCGTTTCCAACGTGCCCTTGCCTATGGACTGGTGCTGGGATGTGTGCAGGCTCGCCTGGATCCCCGCCGGCTGCTGCGCTGCCCGATCACGTTGTTGTTATTGGTCTTCGGTCTGCTCTATCTGGCGATCCAGGCCTCGATCACCCATCTGTGGTTGCCCCAGATCACCAGCCGCTTGGCTGATGGGGTGGCGTTCTTCATGTTGATTCTCTACATTTCCTGGCTGCATCACCATCGGGCCTACTGGGGACTTTTCCCGCCTCTCTATATCGCTCTCCAGTACTGGCTGGAGGGTCGCATCCTGTATTCAGCAAGCTTCGACTGTGGGCAGGATGATCAATTTCTCTGTATTCCTGATCGCTGGCCCTGGCAGGTGCGCTACTGACGATCCGTCAGCCAGGCCATGCGCTTTTTTCTCAGGGCGCGATTGAGAAACTCCAGGGGCTTGCTCCGGTAGCGGGGATTGTGGCGCCACAGGGGTGCCATGCCCAACCAGCTCACCCGTGCCTTGGTGAGGGCCCGCACGCCATAGAGGGCGGAGGTCATGCCGCAGACCACGATGCCGCCCTTGGGACGGGCCTCCTCCAGGAGGGCGATCAGCACCTCCAGGGGCAGGCTGGACTGCAGGGGGGGCGCCAGCCAGGGTTCCGTGAGGGGGCCGAAGCTACCGCCCGCTGGAGCCTTGGGGTGATCCACCAGCTGCAGCCGGTCGATCCCAGGCTGAAAACCCTCCCGCTGCAGATCGCTTGCCCAGGAGCGCAGTACCTCCTGGGGCATCCGCTCGCCGGGGAACTGGTGGGCCAGGTTGGGCATGGAGCAGAGCCACAGGGGCCGCTGGGGGCGGGCATGTTGCAGGACCGCCCCCAGCTCGGAGCGGCCCCGCTCCCGCAGTGCCTCCACCAGGGTGCCGAACAGCTTCCTGCAGCAGGCTTGGGGCGCCGGATCCGGAGGCAGGGGGGGGCGATGCCAGCGGGGTTGGCGACCACTGAGCACGTACCGCACCGTGCGTCCCGGCTCCCGGATCGGCAGGCCCAGCAGGCTGGGGACGAGGGCCCGGAGTTCCCGTGGGCAGCGGTAATACACCCCAAGCCCGTCGCCGCACACCAGGATCCTCTGGATCCCCAGCTGGTCGATCACCTGGCGCTGGGTCTCCAGCCACTGGTTGTTGAGCAAGGCCCAGTCCCATGGGCCGGGCTCCAGGTCGGCTGGCTCCTCCACCAGCTGCACCCCCCCATGGCTCCTAGGCAGCGCTTGCCGAAGCACAGCCAACCAGGCCCCGATCTCCCGATGGATCCCAGCCAGGGCCTCGGGTTTTCGGCGCAGCACCCCGGTGATCAGGATGTGGATCCTGGCTGGCCTTTCCCCTTCGGGAAACAGGGTGTTGGCCACTGCCAGTTGGTGCACCAGATGGATCAGCCCTCCGGTAAGCACCAGGATTCGGGGCGGAGGCGAGCTGGCGATCAAGGGGGTGGGCTCGCCAGGGGCTCGATCGGAGCCAGCCGGGGGTCGAGGATCTTGGGCCCCATGCCAGGAAACTTCACGGCGAGTGAGATCTTCTCGCCGGAGCCGAACAGGTGGGTGATCGTGCCCACCCCGAAGCTGCTGTGGCTGAGCTGGTCTCCCACGGCCCAGGAATGGGACACTCCCCGACGTCTCACCGCATTGCTGGGCGCCCCTGCCATTCCGCCTCCAGCCACCTGCTTGCTTTCGGGCCGATCAATCCGGGTGAGCCGATCCATCCGCTGCTCCCGCCGGAGGGCCGCCCCGCCGCTGCGGGGCACATCCCCTTGCAGGAGCGCCTCGGGAAGCTCGGAGAGAAACACCGAGGGCACGGCCGGCTCCCGCATGCCGCCCCAGAGGCGCCGCTCGCAGGCGTGGGAGAGGAACAACCGCTCTCGGGCCCGGGTGATGCCCACGTAGCAGAGGCGCCGTTCCTCCTCGAGGGCGGCGGGATCGTCCAGGGAGCGATAGCTCGGAAAGAGCCCCTGCTCCAGCCCCACCAGAAACACCACGGGAAACTCCAGGCCCTTGCTGGCGTGGAGCGTCATCAACACCACCCGCTCCGAGGCCGTGTCCTTGTCGTCCGCATCACCCGCCAGGGCGGCCGTGGACAGGAAGCCCTCCAGGGACCCCTCCTCGTTTTCCTCCTGGTATTGCAGGGCCGCGTTCACCAATTCATTGAGGTTGCGGCGCCGGTCTTCCGCCTCATCGGTGGCCTCGGTGATCAGCTCCGCCAGATAACCGCTCTGTTCCATCACCCGCTGCACCATCTCAGCGGGAGGGGCATCCTGCAGCCGCTGCTGAAGATCGTTGATGAGCTCCCCGAACTGGAGGAGCCCCTTGGCGGATCGGCCCGCCAGGGAGCGCACCGCCTCCGGGTCGCTCACCACTTCCCAGAGGGGAACTCCCAGCTGGTTGGCCGCATCGCTCAGCCGCTCAATGGTGGTCTTGCCAATGCCGCGGCGGGGCACATTCAGCACCCGCAGCAGGCTCACGGAATCCGATGGGTTCACCAGCAGGCGCATGTAGGCCAGGATGTCCTTGATCTCGCGGCGGTCGTAAAACCGCAGCCCACCCACCACCAGATAGGGGATTCCCCAGCGCACCAGGGCCTCCTCCATGGCCCGCGATTGGGCATTGGTGCGGTAGAGCACGGCCAGATCTCCCCAGGCCAGGTCGGGGTGGGCCGCATTCAACATGCGCATGCGATGCACCACCGCTTCGGCCTCGGCGATCTCGTCGTCGCAGCGGGTGAGGCTGATCAGCTCCCCTTCCCCCCGGGTGGGCCGCAACACTTTGTCGATGCGTTCGCTGTTGTGGGCGATCAGGGCATTGGCCGCCTGCAGAATCGTGGCGGTGGAGCGGTAGTTCTCCTCCAGCTTCACCATGGTGCGGGTGGCCGTGTCGTCTGCACCGTCGCCGAAATCGGCCTGGAACCCCATCAGGATCTTGAAATCGGCGGCGCGAAAGCTGTAGATGCTCTGATCCGCATCCCCCACCACAAACACGGAGCGATCCTTCCAGTCCTCCACCTGGTCGGGATCCTTGCCATCGGCCACCAGGAGCTTGAGCAGCTCGTATTGGGTGCGGTTGGTGTCCTGATATTCATCCACCAGCACATGGCGGAAGCGGCGGTGCCAGTAGCTGCGAATCTCCCCGTTCTGCCGCAGGAGCTCCACCGGCAACAGGAGGAGATCATCGAAATCCAGGGCGTTGTTGGCCGCCAGGGCGCGGCGGTAGTGCCGGTAGGCCTCGGCCACCTTGCGATCCCTCTGTCCGTCCGCATTCGCCTCCAGCTGGTCGGGCAACCAGCCCTGGTTTTTGGCGTTGCTGATGGCCCAGCGCACCTTCTTGGGCTCAAAGCGCTTGGGATCGAGTCCCAGCTCCTGGGTGACGATCTCCTTCACCAGGCTCTGGGCATCGTTCTCGTCGTAGATGGAGAACTGGCGCGTCCACCGCAACCCCTCCGGGTCGTCGTACTTGTCGATGTCGAAGCGCAGCAGCCGGGCGAAGAGGGCGTGGAAGGTGCCGATCCAGAGGTCTTTGATCACCTCCCGGTAGATGCGGCTCCGCAGCTGCTTCTGCTCCACCAGGGGCAGGGTGGCCCAGGGCTGGCCGAACTGGCGTTGGGCCAGGGCCTGGGCCAGCAACACCTCCAGCCGCTCCTTCATTTCCCGGGACGCCTTGTTGGTGAAGGTCACCGCCAACAGGGCCGACGGGTCGACGCCGTGGTGCCCGATCAGGTGGGCGATGCGATGGGTGAGAGCCCGGGTCTTGCCGCTGCCCGCCCCGGCCACCACCAGCAGGGGCCCGGTGGCGTGGTCTACCGCCCGCCGTTGGGCCTCGTTCAGTCCGGCAAGGAAACTCATTGCAGGATGGTATCCAGGCGCTTGGGCCCGATGCCACCCTTCCACCTGGCTGGCAGGAGCGCATCAGCTGTGGCGGCCTCTGCCTAATCTTTGCCTCCTGTGATAGCCGGTGGTGGTGGTCTGATGGCGCCAGCGTCCACTCCCCCGGGCCGCCCAGCAGGCGCCTATCGGCCCGACATCGACGGCCTGCGGGCCGTGGCCGTGCTTGCGGTGATCCTTTTCCACTTCAACGAGAAGCTGCTGCCCAGCGGCTTTCTGGGGGTGGATGTGTTTTTCGTGATTTCGGGTTTTGTGATCAGCGCGTCCCTGGCGCGCCGCCAGGAGAGCCGCTTTCGCCCGTTCCTGCTGTCGTTCTATGCCCGACGGGTGAAGCGGTTGTTGCCGCTGCTCATCGTTTGCGTCCTGCTCACCTCCTTGGTGGGCGCCCTGGTGATGACCCCTGGATCGGCGGAGGCCACGGCCACCTGGCAAACAGGGATCGGGGCGCTGTTCGGGGCCGGCAACCTGGTGCTCCATGCCCGCCAGCTCGACTACTTCGCCCCCGCCACGGGCCTCAATCTCTTCACCCACACCTGGTCCCTGGGGGTGGAGGAGCAGTTTTATCTCCTGTTTCCCTTCATCGTTTTTGCCAGCGGCTTTGTCCAAGGTGCTCCGGGAGGGGGGCGCCGGCTGGCCTGGACCCTGCTGGTGTTCAGTGGGGCGTCCCTGGTGGGGTGGCTTGTGCTCAACCAAAGCAACCCCGGCCTGGCCTACTACCTCTTCCCCGTGCGCTTCTGGGAAATGGCCGCTGGCGCCCTGGCCTTTCTGGCCTGGCGCGCCCGTCCCCCGGCCCTAGGCCTGGGGACGGGCCTGACCACGACCGCTCTGGGCCTGGCCCTGTTGGCCTTGCTCTTCCTGCCCAAGACCCAGGCCACTCTCTCGACGGTGGCGGTGGTGGCCGTGACCGCTGGGTTGCTCTGGGCCCTCCAACCCCATCAGATCCCTGCCCAGCTTCTGAGCACGGCTCCGATGCGCCAGGTTGGGCTCCTCTCCTACGCGCTCTACCTCTGGCACTGGAGCGTGCTGTCCATCAGCGCCTGGACCGTGGGAATCCACCCCTGGACCGTGCCCTTCCAGGTGGGCCTGATCCTGTTGTTGGCCATCTGGAGCCATCACACGATTGAAACGCCCCTCCGCCAGGCCCCCTGGGGCCGGACCTCCGGCCGCACCATCGTCTATGGCTTCATGGCGGTGGCCCTCTCCAGCCTCGTGATTTACGGGCAGGCCCATGGTTTGGAGGGGCGGCTGTTCGCCGGCGATGCCCGCAAGGTGGAGTCCACCCCCTGGGAGCAACGGGTGGGCATCCGAGGCACGCCTGTGTCCGGGGAGCACTGCAACACGGGGCCGGAGGTGGCTCCAGGCCCCTTCACGCCCTATCTGCGGCGCTGCACCACCCCCCGCCGCCCCCCGGATCGCCACCGGCTCTTCGTTCTCGGCGATAGCCACGCCCTGGCCCTGCTGCCCCTGGCGGACCGGTTGCACACCAAGCTGCCCCTCCAGATCACCCACTACTCCCGCAAGGGATGCCCCATGCCCCCTTCCGCCTTCGGCCATGAATCGAGCGGGTGCTGGGCCTTCAGCCAACAGGCCCTGGCTGCGGTGTTGGCGGAGGTGCGGCCGGGGGATCTGGTGCTTGTGCACAACTATTTCCGCTCCCACTTCGGGAAGGGGGAGGACACCCGCTCCATGCAGCTGGATCAGCAGGGGCGCCACATCCGCCGGGAGACCGCCAAGCTGGGGCACTATCAGGCCGCCCTTGCCTCCCTGGCCGAGGCCTTGGCCGCCCAGCAGGCCTCCTTGCTGATCGTGGCCGATGTGCCCCGCTTCCTTTCCCTTCAGGTGGATCGCAACCTCTGCGTGAAGCAGTGGTTCCGTCCCTGGCTACCCCCTTCCTGCCAGCAACCCCTGCAGCAATCTCTGGCCGCCCACCGCGCAGACACGGCCCCCATGGCTCGCCTCTTCGCCGGCCTGGAGGCTGCCCACGCCAATGTCCATGTGTTTGATCCTGCGGCGGTGCTGTGCGGCGATGGGGTGTGTCGCACCCACGACTCCAGTGGGGAGCTCCTCTATCGCGATCGGGACCATCTCAGTGAGCGGGGGGTGGGGCAGCTGGCCGAGCCCTTCTCGACCTGGTTGCAGACCCGCGGCCTCCTGACTCCGGGGAAGACACCCGGGGACAAGACGTAAATTGACCTCGCCAGCGCGAGGCCCCGATTGAGCCCTGATCCTGCCGTCCGCCCGATCCCGATCTTCATCGGCTACGACCCTCGGGAGCGGGCCGCCACCAACGTGCTCATCGACAGCCTGTACCAGCACAGCAGCCGCCCCCTGGCCGTCACCCCGATCGTCACGCCCCAGCTGGCCGGCGTGTTTGCGAGGGAACGGGATCCCAAGCAAAGCACCGCCTTCTCCTTCACCCGTTTTCTGGTGCCCTGGCTGATGGGATATCAGGGTTGGGCCATCTTCATGGACTGCGACATGCTCTGCCGGGGCGATATCGCCCAGCTCTGGGATCAGCGCGATGAGCGTTATGCCGTGCTCTGCGTCCAACACGAGCATGTGCCCAATGAGAGCGTGAAGTTTCTCGGGGAGGTGCAGAGCCCCTACCCCAAGAAAAACTGGAGCTCCCTGATGCTCCTCAACTGCGCCCGCTGCACCGCCCTCACGCCCGACTATGTGAACACGGCCACTGGGTTGGAACTCCACCGCTTCCATTGGCTGGCGGGAGACGACGAGATCGGCGCTCTGCCCGACCGCTGGAACCATCTGGTGGATGTGCAACCCGCCCCCCAGGCGGCTGCGGCGGATGGGGGGCCCACCCTCCTCCACTGGACCCTGGGGGGGCCCTGGTTCCGGGAGCAGCGCACCATGGGGGGAGGGCTGGCGGCGGAGTGGTTCAGCGCCCGGGATGAAGCTCTCCGCCTGTGGGATTGAGCATCGTCACGGTGTGCATGAACCGCCAGGAGCACCTGCTGGCCACGGCGCCGAAGGTGGCGGCCTGGCCCCACCATGGGGAGCA
>Ga0208723_1000024_pt1 | contig 66409 bp, 65 predicted proteins | sample LakMenEpi31Aug12_FD_150750 | JGI IMG/M metagenome (GOLD analysis project Ga0208723, IMG submission 150750) | Freshwater microbial communities from Lake Mendota, WI - 31AUG2012 deep hole epilimnion (SPAdes) | ecosystem: Environmental > Aquatic > Freshwater > Lake > Epilimnion/Euphotic zone ...
CTTTCTCTCATTCATAATATTCTCCCTCCATAACCCCTCTGCTTTTTAGGGGTCATTTTTCCCCAGATTTATTTAAGTGAAGTTAATTGGGGCAGTTTTTTAAATACCCAAGATATAAGCTACTAACGTCCTAACTGGAATTCCCGAAGCCCCCTTAGGAGACCAGTCCTGAGCGTCTTCAAACCAACAAGGTCCAGCTATATCTATATGTAGCCATGGAATCTGCTCTTCTGAACGAGGTTTTTTGCCGATAAACTCTTTAATAAACAGTCCACCGTTTTGGGCACCAGCCTGACCGCCAGAACCAGCATTAATAAGATCTGCGATAGTAGATTTTAATTTCTCTTTATACTCATCATAAAGAGGTAACTGCCACATACGCTCACCTTGTTCTTCAGCAGAGGCTTTTACTCTTTCAAGCAAAGCTTGATCATTAGTCATTAAGCCTGCACAGACATTCCCTAGTGCCGTAATACAAGCACCTGTCAGCGTTGCGATATCTATAATCTCGTCTGGATTTTTAGTCGATACATAAGCAACGGCGTCAGCGAGGGTTAATCTGCCTTCTGCATCAGTGTTATTAACTTCGATAGTCTTGCCGTTCATCGCAGTGATTACATCCCCTGGTCTGTAGGCTTTGCCGCTAGGCATATTTTCAGTAGCTGCAATAATGCCAGTAACCTGCACGCCTGCTGGTTGAAGCTGAGAAATAGCGGTCATCACAGCTATAGTCGCTGCGGCACCAGACATATCTTCTTTCATCATTTCCATAGCTTTAGCAGGCTTAAGACTTAATCCACCACTATCGAAAGTCACTCCCTTACCTACTATCGCGATATGCTTTTTAATTTTTCCTTTAGGAACATAGCTTATCTCTATAAATTTAGGTGGCTCATCGGAACCAAGAGAGACAGCTAGGTATGAACCCATTTTAAGCTTTTCACAGTCAGCTTTTTCTAAGATTTTAACGGTGAGGTTTTCAGCTTTAATTTTTTTAGCCTCTTTCGCTAAATAGCTAGGAGTCACTACGCAAGCTGGCTCCCAAACTAAGTCTCTAGCCTTATTCGTTGCATTTGCGATTATTTCTGCTTTAGAAATTATTTCTTTTTCTTTCACTGAAGCCGTTTCAGAAAGAATAAGTACTTCTTCTAATTCTTTTTTATCTTTCTTGGGCTCAGTTTTATATTTCGTAAATTCATAATCGACAAGTATAGCTGTCTCCGCCAGTAGAGCTAAATCTTTAACTGCCTTTATAGCAAAACTTTTCAATTTTTCCGCTTTAACTCTACGTACTAATGAAGCGATAGCTTTACGCTGATTCTTTTTATTAAAATCTTTTTCCTCACCAAGTCCTACTAAAATAATTTTTTTAGTATTCTGCATATCAAGATTAAATCTTTCTGCTGAATTGAGTTTTATAACTAAAGTCTCACCTGCTTTAAACTCGAATTCTTCCTCTCTGATTGAATCTGAGAGATAACCATTTAATCTTTTATCAATACAGGTAAAAAGACTTGAAAAGCTAGGTTTTTTCTTGTCCTGTTGAAACTCGGTAATTATCAAAGACTCTACCGTGAAAGAGGACTTCTTTAAACTACCTAGAGACTTTTCTAGGTCTAATTTCTTAAGCGTGAATTTCATATACCTCGTATTATAAACTGCTTTTCAGCATTTTTCATTTATGCAAAGAGCTTTTTAATATTAGAGCTAGAAAATTTTTTAAATTACTGAGAAAACGTAAAGCCCTTTTGGGTTCTTGGAGTATTCTAAATAACCACTCTAATTTTAATTTAATAAACAGCCTGGGCGCTCTGCTTAGCTTTCCCGTAAATATATCAAAACTCCCACCTACACCCACCATGACGGTATTTTTAAAAAGATGCCTGTATTTAGCAATCAAGAACTCCTGCGCTGGTGAACCTAAGGCTACTAATAATAGTTCAGGATTGAAATTAACTATTCTCTCTATGATACTTTCCTCTTGATTTTTTTCATAAAAGCCATGTTCGAAAAAAAATTCTTTACGAGCATTTAAATTAAAGGCATCAGCTCCACTGCTATGAGACACAGATTCAGAGCTATATCTAGCGGTTAATAAATTTCTTAAAGAATCACTTACAGTTTTTTCTGCACCCAAAAAAGCTATACGTGAATAATTATTAATCAGCTTCTCTGCGAGATCTATTCCAGCTATTTTTTTAATTTTCTGTTTTGCAAGAATTCTTGCAAGTAAACAAATACTCTCACCGTCTGGAATTAACAATTCAGCATCAGTAAGAATTTTTTTAAATTCAGGCATTTTCTCAGCAAGATGCAGGTGTTCCATATTAAGTGTAATTATGTGAATATTAGAATCATTCTGAGACCGATATACCACGCTATTTTCTATATTTTCGTAATTCTCAAGAGCCTCATATATGCTGTAAAAATCACTGACAAGATAATCTAATATTTTTACTTTATGCATTTACTCGTGTTTGACCATAAATCTATAGAGAACTCTACAAGCCTTTTATTCTTAAAAAACCCTGAGAATCTTATTCGTGACAAGATCACCGGAGACCACATCTTCTGCTTGAATCGGTATACTAAATGTACCAGCAAGCTCATCTCCTAATATTTGTACAAATTTATTGAGTGAGCTGTATCTTACCTTAATGATTTTCGTGGTCTCGTTAGATCTGATTCTTACAGGGTTTTCAGAGAAGCTAATTAAATTACCATAATCTGTAGAAAGGTTGATATAGCGGGAACCCGAACCTATTTTATCGATTCTGAGATTTATAAACTGTGCCTTACCTTCAGCAAGAAATATAACTTGATTAATAGCCTTGCCACTTAATTCAAAATTAGCAGGTTCATCATCTCCTAGATTGATTTGTATATTATTAACATTTTCTCCAGCGATTACATTTATTCTAAAAGCTTGAGTTAGAGCAGAATTTAAATCTATATTTTGTAAAACATTTTGGCTACCATTATAGAAAGACTTAGGAATAGAGCTAGGATCATCTGGTGGACTATGTAGACCAACTGACGAACCCGAAGTGAAATTTGCTTCAATAGGCTCCACCTTTATTACATAAGAACCAGGGCTTAAATAAGGAAGTACGAAGTTCCCCTGCCCTAGCCCGTCTACGTCGCTGGCTGATGTAACCATTTGCTGAAGAGGGTTATTGACATTATAAGCGATTATATTTGCACCCAGTACGGCTTGGTTGCCATTAATTAATCTGCCAGTAATAGTTCCAGAATTATTAACTATCTGATTTTTAGGATAAGCAATATTTATTGAAGACACATCATCTTTCTGTAGATTCAATGTGGGATTAGCACTGATAGGGAACATGATGGGAAATGTATTTAGATCTAAATCTGGAGAACTTTCACCATTTGCAAATTTTTCATACTCATCTATTTGCCCACCTTGACTGTGATCCAAGCCCACCATGTGCGCAAATTCATGTAATATAGTCGATTTAAATTCACTGAGCAATTCACCTACATTAGCAACATCTGGGCGATTAGCAAGTTTATAAAGATAGCCATTAATCAGAGACTGCGATTCAACGATGCCGGTAATTTTGATTATTTTATTATTTTTATTCTTCTTTCCACTGAAAAATCTAGCTGAGGCGAAGCCAAGAATATCATTCTCTGAGCCTGCTCCCAGTACATCAATCAGTATTTTCCCTGAATCATCAAAGATAATAGGACTGTAGCCAAGGGGACCATCTGAAAAAAGTATCGAGTTATAATTAGTTTCATCTACGTCAGAGGATATTAAGCCATCACCATCTAAGCTAAAATCAAGACTAGAGACATTTTCCCACGTACTCAGAACTTGGTTTACACTATTCTGTAAAGTAGCACTGTCGAAATCCCCTAAAACACCCCTATCTACTCTATACTTCACTGTCGCAGTGCCATTATTAATTTTATAAGTGGGGAAAAATAATTTATTAGAGGGACAGTTCTCTGGTGTAAATTTCTGATCAGAACAGGCGCCCAGTAAACCAGCAGCTTTAACGGGATTAACCGTGAAAAGACCGATACTAAGAAAACTTAAAATGATTAAAAGGTGCATGAGTGTTTTAATAGGCTTATAAGGTTTTTAATTCTAAATGATTTCCCTTTGCATTTGATGCAGGGTCGTCATTATAAAATTATTATTTATCTTTAACATATGCACTATTTTTACTTTGCAAAAAGCCTTGAAAAATATTATAATCATTAACTCAAGGAAATTATGAACCAGCTTATTAAAGATATAGAATCTAAGCACCTTAAAGCAGAACCACCTGTAATTAGAGTAGGGGATACTGTTAAGGTAGAGACGATCATTCAAGAAGCAAGTGGTAAAGAGCGTTCTCAGCATTTTGAAGGTCTAATCATCGCTAAAGCTGGTACTGGAGTTAATGAAACTTTCAGAGTAAGAAGAATATTTCAAGGTATCGGTATAGAAAGAACTTTCTTGGTTCATTCACCAAAAATCAGAGCAGTTAAAATTATCAGAAGTGGTAGAACTAGAAGAGCTAAGCTTTATTTCCTTAGATCTAGAATCGGTACTAAAGCTACTAGACTTCGTAATCTTCAAGTACAAACTACTCAAGAGAAATCTAATTCTGCTGATTAGTTTTCTGTATTGAATATATAAGATTATAATTTGAATGAAAGAACAGATTGACACTAAAACAAGCTCTACGCGTTTATTAGTTTTTTTAATATCGTTTCTTATTTTTCTGTCTCTAGGATTTTTTATGAAAGGCTTGCCAATTTTTTCGGAACTAGCCCAAAACAAACAAGCAGAAGCACTAAAAGGAAATAAAAAAATGGAATCACAAGAATTAGAAGTTAGAAAAGAAGAAAAAAGCACTGACGCTAAAGACACAGCAGTCTTAAAGACAGATAAAGGTGATATTAAAATTAAACTATTTCTTAAAGAGGCTCCTATCACGGCTGGAAATTTTAAAGATCTTGTATCAAGAGGTTTTTACAATGGTGTAGTATTTCATAGAATAATCCCTGGTTTCGTGGTTCAGGGTGGTTGCCCGCTTGGCACTGGTACTGGAAATTTTGTAGATCCAGAGACTAATAAAACTCGTTATGTACCAATGGAGCAGACTAAATTTAAACATGATAAGGCTGGAAGAGTAGCGATGGCTAGAACTTCTAATCCAGATAGTGCTAGTAGTCAGTTCTTTATCGATTTAGCTCCTCTACCTAGTTTGAATCCAGGTGGCGTAGATCCTTATGGTTATGCGATATTCGGTGAAGTTATCGAAGGAATGGATGTCGTTAATAAGATAGTTAAAGAAAATATTCCATCTTTCCCTGGTGATGATGGTTCTAGTAATCCAGTGAAAATCAACTCTGCTGAGATGATCTAAAAGACTTATGTTTACGGGATTAATAGAGGAAACAGGTTTAGTCAACTTTTTAGAATATTCTGATACTAATTTAAAAATTAGTATCAAAGCTGGACTTATATTGGAAGATATAAAACTTGGTGATAGTATCGCAGTGAACGGCGTATGCCTTACTGTGACTGAGTTTAATTCTAATTCTTTTTCCGTTACTGCGGTCAAGGAAACTTTAGAAGTTACGGCTTTAAAATATTTAAGAAATGATGATCTTGTGAACCTAGAGCGCTGCCTTAGAATTCAAGATAGATTAGGTGGTCACATAGTGCAAGGACACGTAGATACTGTTGCGCAGTGTATCAAGATATTTGATCAAGTGGGAAGTTACGATCTTTATTTTAGTATAGAGCCTAAATTCTCAAAATATCTTATTAATAAAGGCTCTATCTGTATTTCGGGTATTAGTCTTACTGTCGTGAAAGTAGGCTCCATCAAAGAACTTCAGGATATTAGTGAAAATGTCTTGAAAGATTTAGATTATTTTTATGTAACTATAATTCCTGTAACTTGGGATAAAACAAACTTATCTCAAATTAAGGAAGGTACAAAAGTAAATATAGAAGTGGATGTACTGGCTAAATATTTAGAAAGGTTTATGGCAGTTTCATCGCTTAAATAGATTAAATGAGGCTACTTACAGTCATTTATATTTCTCTGCCTTGAAATGGAGTTTAAAATTATATACAACTAAAAAAAGAGTGGTGGGCAGAGCTGGATTCGAACCAGCGTAAGCGTAACGCTAACAGATTTACAGTCTGTCTCCTTTAGCCACTCGGACATCTGCCCGCAGAATTATCACAGAAAATAAATACTTAGTGCCTGTGCTAATTTTCAGATTTTTAATAATAGCTTATTTTTAAGCCCTGTGGTTTAAGAAATTATGGAAGTGCAATAGCTGCATCAAGGAAAAGAATTACATAATCATAGCTTCTTCTTCACCCTCAGACCTAATCATGATCTGACCAGCTTCCTCCAGAGCCTTAATAATTTCAACTATCGCAGCTTGTGCTGCTGAAACGTCTTTCGCCATAACAGGTCCCATCATCTCAAGTTCATCTTTCAGCAATGTAGCTGCTTTCTCTGACATATTTTTAAAGAATAGATCTCGGATATCATCATCAGCACCTTTAAGTGCAAGAGGTAATCCTTTCGTATCTATTTCTTTCATTAAGGCCTGCATAGCTCTGTCGTCAAGTTTTATAATATCCTCGAATACAAACATCAAGTTTCGGATACTGACTGCTAGGTTTTGGTCGATAATTTCCAAATCTTCGAGTATCTTCTTCTCAATGTTTCTATCAAGCCTATTTAATATCTCTGCAATAGCATCAACACCACCAACATTCTGACTAGAAGAAGCTTGACTCATGACTGCTGCAAACCTTCTCTCTAAAGTCTTCTCAACAACACTTAAGATTTCAGGATTCGTTTTATCCATTTTTGCTAATCTCAGTGAACAATCTGACCTAATATCTTCTGGTAAAAAAGCTAGAACTTTAGAAGCCTTTTCTGCTGTTAGATAAGAAAGGACTAAAGAGATTACTTGAGAATGTTCACCTTGTATAACTGCGACTATTTGCTCAGGGTCAACCATACGCAAGAATTCAAATGGCATACGGTGAATGGTATTTGTCATTTTATCAAGTATATTAGAAGCGACTTCACGACCATAGGCTTGAACAAGTATATTCTCAGCTTTTTGAATACTACCGCTCATCTTACCTACTTGCAGATTTAAAATATCATATATTTCATCCAATAGATTGTACTGATCCTCTTCCCCCAGCACCCCTACCAGAGATATCTCCTTGGCGAGTGATACCACTAGAGTCGAATCATCTATATTCTTAATAATTTTTGCCGCAGCGCCTTCATCTAGGAGTAGCAGTAACGCGGCTACTTTCATCCTATTGGTCCATGCTTTAATTTTATTAGTCTTATAAGCCATAATCGGTAACTAGGCTTATTAAGCCCAAAATCTATAATCTATATAACCAAGACTAAGCTTCTTTAGCTAACCTAAGAGGAGTATCTCTCGCCCTGTTATGATTGGAAATAGCGGAGGGGTTTAGATTATTTATATGAAATTATTAGTTAACTTAGTTTTTCTTTTTACACTCCTATCTTCGATATTAATTGAAGTGTCAGCAGAATCACCCACGAAACTTCCTATAGAGCAGTCTCCTATTCCTCAGTTTCAGATAGTAAAAGTTTTAGAAGTTTCTCCTTTAGAAAGTGTCTCTGGTGGCTTAGATGAATTAATTAGTGCTAAAGAGCAGCAAGTGAAAGTAAAAGTAATTAGTGATGGGCCACAAAAAAATACAGAGTTGTTTATTAATAATATAGTGCCTGATAACCTAGCTTTTGGCATAATAGCTAAAAAAAATAAAGAATATATCATCTCTCTAGCAGATGATTCTAATGATGTTGCGATTATCGACTATCACCGCAAGCCTTACGTGATAGGTCTTTTTATTTTATTTGTAATTTTAATTATTGGTTTTTCTGGTTTTAAAGGTTTTAAAGCGATCCTTTCTTTGTTTGTAACAGCTCTTTCAATAATATATATTTTAATACCAGCTATTAAAGAGGGTTATGATCCGATACTAGTAGGTATTTTTATTTCGGCGATAGCCACTGCGGTAACCGTAATTTCTATTGCTGGTTTTACGAAAAAAGCTTTTGCTGCGACTATAGGCAGTATTGGGGCAGTAGCTATCGCTGGGCTTACCTCTTTTTTCGTTATCAAGGGAGCTCCTTTAAGTGGTCTTGCTAGTAATGAAGCACAGATCCTTTTGGCTAATAGTATGTATGGTAATGCTACTAGTATGATGAATTTTCAGGGAATACTTTCCGCTGGAGTAATTATCGCAAGTTTAGGAGCTGCGATGGACGTAGCTGTATCTATTGCAAGTGCTACTCAAGAATTATATTTGACTGATATTAATCAAAATTTTAATAATCTTTTCAAACACGCGATGAATGTGGGTAAAGATATTATGGGCACCATGACCGATACACTGATCCTTGCTTATACTGGAGCTTCTTTACCGTTATTTTTACTTTTAGAAAGCTATGAACCAAAAGCATTATTGTTAAATATGGAAATCATAGTCACTGAACTAACTTCAGCATTAGCTGGTAGTATTGGGATTATATTTGCTATTCCTCTAACTGCTATTATCTCGGTCTTTATGTATAAGGGATTTAAGCGTTAAGACTGAAGCCTTTTTAGGTAAAGACTAAAAAAATAGCTAAAATATAATTATGGATCAAAGTTTAGATCTTTCAGAAGAAGTAAAATCTTTTTATTTAGTCAGACATGGTGAGCTTAAGAACTCTAATAAAGGACGCGCGCCAGATACGAATGATAAAGGTTTAAACAGTGAAGGCGTTTTAGAGGCTGAATTGCTTTCTAGTTTTTTTCATGATTTAGGAATTAGTGCTATTTTTTCTAGCCCTAATAATAGTGCTGTAGAGACTACAGATATCATAGCTAAAAATATAGGAGAACCAACTTTCTTTAAGCATAGTGGTCTTACGGACAAACGTGAAGGCGAATGGGCTGGTAAAACCTACTGGCAGATTAGGGAAGAAGATCCAAAGTCTTGGGAAAAATGGAGCAAAGACCCAATCAATTTCTGTCCTCCTGGTGGAGAGAGTGTTCGAGATTTTGTTTCACGTGTAGGACGTGCACTCAAAGATATTCGTACCAATTATGAAATTGGTGAAAAAATTATTCTTAGTACCCACGCAGGTGTAGTTAGGGCTATTCTTGTACTAGCTTTAGATATACCTGTAGATAATTTCTTTCGCATAGATGTTCCACTTAGCTCAATTAGCAGAATAGACTGGTCTAATAGTCATGCTATCGTGAAGTTTCTTTCACTTAGTGTTACTTCTAAATCTTAAGATACACTGCCCCTAAACCTCCTTACTCAACAGGAAGTAATAAAAAATTTGATTTTCAGTATCCCCCTTAACTAGAATTTAATTTCAGTTTGTTACCAAGATATTAGTTCATCAAGTCGGGGAGTGGTTTAATTACCCTCAGTCACCTAGTAGCTTTCCCTTGAGCTACAGTTATCCTTCTTCCAACAACCTATTTTAAGGAGGCTACTAGGGGCTTGATGATTATTATAATTTTAAATCTTGAATCCTTATAAAAGCTTTCATTGAAAGCTTTTATAAGTTATAGTTTTTTTAGTGAAAACTATATTTTTTATTTCAATAGGGGCTGCTTTAGGTGCAATACTCAGGCATTTTATGATGATGGCGATAAGTCGTACATGGATGCATAGTTTTCCTTTAGCGACCTTAGTTATTAATATTGTAGGTTCTTTTATTTTAGGAGTTTTAGTAGAGCTTTTTGCTTTGAAACTTTCTGTTAGTCAAGACTTAAAAGCTATGTTAACTGTAGGATTTCTCAGTTCTTTTACTACATTATCAACAGTAGCATTAGAGTTTGCCTTACTTAGTAGTAGAGGGCAGCTAGGCACAGCGTTTCTCTATATCACGCTAACTATGTTACTTTCGGTGGGAGCAGTATTTTTAGGATTTTATTTAATTAGAAATTTTTAAGCGGTCATCTTTTAAGTTTAAGATACTAAATTTATTAGCACGAGTTTTCGGTGCTAATTTGAGAACGTAGTCCAGCTCTTTACTAGAGACACCTATTTCTTGAAAGCTCTTTGGTAACTTAAGTAAAGTAAATAGTTCTTCAAAATTAATTATTCTTTCAGGAGTTTGATTTATTTTTTTTAAAATTTCAAGCTGCTGTGGATAAATAAAGTAACTTGCAACAGCTACTTGAACTCCATGAGCTGCTTTAACACCATGCCCATATATAGCATCTATCGCATGAGAGATCATATGTTCACTACCAGAACAGGGACTTGAATTATTTGCATAGTACATTGCCATACCTGACAAGACAAGAGATTTAATAAATTGCCTTAGAAAACTTGAGCTACGGAGAAGATCTAGCCTAGACTCTGTAAATTTTGTAACAATTTCATCATTTGCTTGTGTTGCATAAATCAAATCTATGAGTTCTATTGAGCCCTGATATGCAAGATTGATAGCTTCTTGGTTAAGCACTTCATGAGAGTGCTCACAATCTCCAATTTCTGCTTTTCTATCCTTATCTTTAAAGGCTTCACTAATATAGCAGTCATTAATGGCTGTGAAATTTGCAATTAAATCTCCAATACCAGCTTGAATACTTATTAAAGGTGCTTTCTCTAGGGTGTTTAAAGAAATCATGAGATAATCTGGCATTTTACTACCAAGGCTAAACCCTGCTATTACCGATATAGGTGAAAAAATCCCATCATGTGCAGCATTGCTAGGTATCGAAATAAAGGGTCTATCAGTCTTGAAAGATATATACTTAGCGAAGTCTAAAATTCTCCCTCCACCTATGCCAACTATTGGGGATTGAGATTTAAGGTATTCTTGAGCTAAATCATTCGCGATAAGTTCTTTATTAATTTCAGGAGCGATAATAATCTCAGAATCATTTAATACAGATTTACACTGATGAAATACCTTCTCACCAAGCTCTCTGTAACTATTTGCTCCACAGATAAATAAAGGATCCTTGTGCCCATAGGTATTCAGGATTTGAATTAATCTTGTAGAGAGGTCTATATTTTTTTCGAAAAAAATTACAGACTCTGGGATGTCATATTTACGCATTCTAGTTTCTGAGCTCTTTTTAAATCATCTAATGTATCTACTTCTGTCCAAGCATAAGCTTGAGTGGATTCGAGGCTAAGATCAATGTTTTCTAAAATTTGGTCAAGGGCGTATTCATAGTGCCTCTTCACATCATTATTTAAAATCAATTCAGAGAGCTTCTCTGCATAAACAGCTCTATCTTTACTGCATATATGCATAATACCGATGTATTCACCATGCGAGCTTTCGTTATTTAAGCTTTTACTTATTCTTTTAATTCTTTTATTTTCACTGATTACTTTCATGTCTTCGTCTGCAAGAGGCTTTAAATCATCTACAATTAAGAAGCTTTTTTCATTCCTTAGCCTTTTTATAGCTATCTCTAGGATTCTTGTATCAAAAACTATATCCGAGTTAAAGACTAAAGTATCATCGCTGAGCAGTTCTTGAATTAAGTGAACAGAATATATATTATCTTTATTTTCAAAATCATCATTTAACAAAAAATTCAACTTTAAATCTTTTAGCTGAGGAATTATGTTTTCAGCAAAGGCTTTAGTCTTTTCTGCGGCATAGCCTATAACTAAAGTCGCCTCAGTAAAGCCTTTCTGATCAAGAATTTTTAGCATTCGAGACAGGATAGAATCTTCATCATTAATTTTCAAGCAGGTTTTAGGTAACTCTTTAGTTAGTTCTTTGAGTCTAGATGATTTACCAGCAGACAATATAATAGCTTTCACGCTGATGATTATAGCAATTTGGGGAGGTGCCTTAATCAGACCTCTATTTGTGGTATAAATAGAGAGTATTTATTGCCTGAAATACTTTTCACGATGTCAGATAGCAAGACAGATATAAAATCTCTAGAAATAACTTCAGAAACCACTACAAGAGGGGCTGATATCGCTAAGTTTATGCCTTTAGTGGAAATGATCGCTAGAAAGGAATTTGGCTCTAAGCGATATCAAAATATTTTTTCTTTCGATGAATTAGTAAACACTGGCCTAATAGCTGTTCATAATCTTATAGAACAGGCTAAGATTAAAGTAGATACTAAATATAATTCTAGCTATATCGCACAATCAGTGAAATGGGCTATCACTGATGAATTAAGAAAACGTCAGTCTTGGTATGGAGTAAAGAGAACCGCTCCATCGGTAGAAGAAGCTGATGCAAACAAGCCGAAAAGAGAATTTGATGAAACTGAAACTACTGAGATTAAAACCTTAGATGATGCTCGTAAAGCAGTTTTTGAAGTTATTATGTCCGTAGAAAGCATGGAAGAAGACCTAGGTTTCTCTCCAGCTGCTGATTCTCAAGATCATTTAGACAGATTGGAACTCTTAGCTATTAAGCAAAGCTTGATGAAATCTATATCTAAGTTACCAGATAATCTTAAGCAGGTTATTAATATGAGATTTTATGAAAATTATTCAGGAAATGAAGTCGCAGAGAAACTAGGAGTAACTCCTTCACGTATATCTCATATGATTAAAGAGGCTGTAAAGAAACTAAAAGTTTCCATGATAGCTGAAGGTTATAACGACTAGTTCCAGATAGTCATTAAATAAGGAATAAGAAATAAGGCGAGGATATTACTGATCATTACCGCAATGGAAATCTTATCAGTACTGAGCTTCAAACTAGAAGCTATTACAATTGCGTTAGCTGGAATAGGTGTCAGGGATAAGAGCATTAAAACCTTATAAGTAAAGTTATTAAAAATCTGAGAAGTATGCTGATCAATAATGATAAAGGCATAAGTTAAAAGAGGAAAAAGTATAAATTTAAAGAAAAGGCTGATTAACAAGAATACTGCCGTGTCTTTATCTAGCTTGATCTTCTTTATCTGAGCCAATCCTAGTCCAACAATTAACATACCTAAAATACTGTAAGCTCCTGTAAAATTATCGGTAATTTTAAAAATGCCTTTAGCAAAAGAGTTTAAATTATTTAGATCAATGTAATCTTTTAGCCAGAAAGCAAGAGCAACAGCATAGAGATTAGGTACAAGCAGAGTCTTTTTCAGGCTTTGATTGAAACTGTGTTTTCCATTAGCTGTAATAAAGAATCCAGTGGAATTTTGGAAAATGATTATTCCGAGCATACCCATTATTAAGACTCCTAGAGCCTGTTCCCCGAAAATAGCTAAGCCCACAGGGAGTCCAAAATAACCCATATTCCCAGAACTAGCGCAGAGAGCTAAAAGGTTTTTATTAAAATTTTTCCACAGTAGTGAACCTACTCCTAGAGCAAGTAAGGCAAGTATGCAGCAAATTAAAAATACTACTAAAGCAATATTTAAACTAGAGAGAGGAATTCTGTCTTTAATGATGCCATTGAAAAACACTATCGGTGCAACCACATACATGATCATTAGAGATATGCTTTTTCTCTCTATATCTAAAAATCGACCAGCTATATAACCAAGTACAATAACTAAATACAAAGGCAGTATCTTGAAAAGTATGTTTTGAAATAGACTTAATTCAAGCATTTTTTATAGAATCTTCTTGTAACGAGTACTCTCCTATTGTATTATTTATGCTTGTGATTAGACCTAAAAAAATCATTCTCGCAAATCCGCGAGGCTTTTGTGCAGGTGTAGACAGAGCCATTGAGATTGTAGATATCGCTTTAAAGCTTTATCCTGCTCCAATTTATGTAAGGCATGAAATAGTTCATAATCATCATGTTGTTAATGACTTTAAAAATCGAGGAGTCATCTTCATTGAAGAACTAGATGAAGTCCCAGATTCAGCCAAGTTAATTTTTTCAGCCCATGGTACGGATCCTGCTGTTATAGAAAAAGCTAAGGCTCGGGGTATTAGTTTTATTGATGCCGTCTGCCCTCTAGTTACTAAAGTTCACAAAGAAATTTTAAAAGCCGTATCTCTAAATAAAAAAATAATTTATGTAGGACATCGTGGTCATCAAGAAGTAGTGGGTGCTATGGGCTATGCCAAGGAAAATATTTTTCTAGTAGAGGATTTACTTGATATAGAAGAGCTTAAATCTTTAATTAAAAAAGATGAAGAGCTAATCTTAGCGACACAAACAACTTTATCTTTAGATGACACTAAGGCATTGGTAAATGCTCTGCAAATACATTTCACCAAAATTGAATTCCCGAAGGCTGATGATATCTGTTATGCCACTCAAAATAGGCAGGATGCAGTTAAAGAGCTTATTCGCCACTGCGACCATCTGTTAGTAATAGGTAGTAAAAATTCATCAAATACTCTCAGATTAGTTGAGCTTGCTCAAAAGCACTCAATACCAGCAAATTTAGTTTCAGATCCAGATCAATTTAATTTAGAGGTTATGATCCCTGATTTAGAAAATAAAGTTATTGGCATAAGCTCTGGTGCCTCTGCCCCAGAGAGGCTTATTGATATTTTAATATCTAAATTATTAGGAGACCCACTGTATCAAAACTCTAGGGACTTTAGCAATAGTGATTATGCCAAGAATTCACTTGTCGAAATTTTAAGTGTAATAGAGGAAAAGACCTATTTCAAACTGCCCGCGGATCTGCAGGTGAATTAGAGAACAAGAATAATGCCTTTTTTTTCCATATCTTTTCTGTTAATTATTTCCAGCCTTGCTTTGCTTTATGCAAAATTTCCACAATTTTTCCCTTGTGATCCATTTTTAATAGATAGTTCACAGATACTCACTTCACCAAGCCAGATACATCTTGCTGGTACAGACGCTCTCGGTAGAGATTTATTCACTAGATTAATTTTAGGCGCTCAAACTAGCCTGATGATAGCTTTCTTGACGGCCATCATTGCTTTATTTATCGGTGTTTTTATCGCAATAGTTGCGGCTTATATTGGCGGTTGGGTGGACTCTTTAATTCTCAGGTTTATTGATTTAATTTATTCATTACCAGACTTATTGATATTAAGTATTATTGGATTATGTTTTTCTCGTTCTAGTAGTGCGATTGTAATTGGTCTTGCCTGTATTAACTGGATGGAGATAGCCAGAATTACTAGGGCTGAATTACTTAAATTAAAAAAAGAAGAATTTATTCTTGCAAGTAAATTAATAGGTCTAAGCCACCAGCAGATTATTATTAAGCATTTGTTGCCTAATGTTTCATCCTTAATCCTTGTATCATTAGGGTTTACTTTGCCGCGCGCAATACTCTCTGAAAGTACACTCAGTTTCATTGGTCTAGGGCTGTCACCACCAAATACTAGCTGGGGAACTTTAGCTGGTGACGCTTTCCAATATTTAAGAACAGACCCTCATTTACTCTTTTTTCCAGCTATCTTGATATTTTTGACAAGTTTCTCTTTTAACAGAATCTCAGAAAGTTTTTCTAAAAAGACTTAAAAGACTAATCAAAACAAATCTTTTTATCACAGACCGTTAGATAAATCGACTAACTCCAGTTTAGAAGAATATTGTAAAGGTTTTTAATCAGGTCTTTTGTGTAAGACCCTTGATAAATATTTCCAGTGAAAAGACCATTAATTTGTTTAATAATATCTTTTTCAGCCTGATCAATTTTATCGAAATTGGTCACAATATTAGGAAACTTCGTCATCATCGCATGCCTCAGTTTCTCTGGTTGAGCATCTGCTATATTAAGACGACTTTTAAGAAAAGTTAAGCGCATTCTTGTTAAAAATTCATCAATCTCTTTACCCATAGGGCTTTTTTTACTTTCTTCATTGAGTTCGATATTCATTGATAAATAAATATCTTCGCGAATCTTTTCATATTGAGTCCTACTGTCAATGCTATTCTCCAAGCCATTCGGCAATTTACCGATTAAGCCAGATTTGTGTAATGTCTGAGAAAGAAAGGTAAGAGTCCTAGCATGCTCTTTAAGTTGAGAACCTATATCTTTAAATCCGTTAGTTAAGACTAGTTCTATTTCATCTAATCTTGAGCTTATCTTCTCAAGAGTTGCGATTGATTCTGAATTCATGTGTGCTATTCTGCCTTTTACCTATAATAGCCAAATACCCATACTGCTCAGTCTTATATAGCCATTCAAATGAATGACTTGTATATTATCTTCAACACTTAAAACAAGATAATATCCCGACGTGGATACAAAGCCCCCCAATAGTGTTATCATTTTAACTAGTTTATGTTAAGAATTGATAAACGTTCCTATAGATCTAATCAGGGTCTAACTTTAGTCGAATTGATGGTGGTAGTTATTATCATCGGTATCTTAGCTACTATAGCTATACCTAATTTAATGGAGGCTCAAGATAAGGCCAAGAACGCTCAAATCATAGCTTCCGTTCAAGCTCTCGCTTCTAATATCCAAATTGCCTCGGTGGATACGGGTGGAATTATTCCAGAATCATCTTTTGATTTAGATGAATTAGGAACTACCAAAAAAATTATTAATCCCTTTACTAAAGAACCTGTTGAACTTATTGATGGAATCGTCGATCCGGAGCAGGATCCACCAGGGACTCTCGGCTATGAGCCCAATGTCACATTAGCTAAGCCTTTTAGGGCTGGACTGGATGAGGCACCAGAACTAGAGCCGATGATGGGTGCTTTTGTCGTAACAGGTATCGGTATAGTGAAGGGGAAACCTAGTATAGTAGTGGCTTTAGATAATGGTTAAGACAGAAGATAATATAGAGAGTTCTAATTTACGTGAACAGAGATTAAGTAAATTAGAGAAAATAGAACAGAGTGGTATAGATCCATATCCATATGAATTTCAGAGATCTCATACCTCTGAGCAGTTACTTGAGAAGTTTTCAGCACTTCCAGATGGTGAAAAAAGTGATTTTATTGCGACTGTTTGTGGGCGTGTTCATAATCAAAGAAATGACTGGATGTTTATCGATCTTTATGATGAAGATGGCAAGTTACAGCTTTTTTCTGACGTCGATACCAGATCAGAAGAGTTAAAATCCTTATTTCATCTTTTAGATAAAGGTGATTATATAGGTGCCACTGGATTAATTCGCAGAACGCCTCGCGGCGAGCTTACTTTAGATGTTCAGTCAGTGACTGTCTTAGCGAAGAGTTTACAGCCATTACCCGAAATTATCGAAGGTAAAAGACGTAGGCTCGGCATCGCAGATGTGGAAACTAGATATAGACAGAGATATATAGATCTTATCGTTAATCCAGACTCTAAAGAACGTCTGAGGAAGCGTGCTTTGATGATACATGAAATTAGAAATTTTCTAAATAATCAGGGTTTTATTGAGATAGAGACACCGATTCTTGGTACTGAAGCTGGTGGTGCAGCAGCGAAGCCATTCGTAACTCATCATAACGCTCTTGGCATGGATATGTATTTAAGAATAGCGACTGAGCTCCATCTGAAAAGACTGTCGGTGGGCGGTTTTGAGCGAGTCTATGAGATAGGTCGTATCTTTAGGAATGAAGGTATTAGTATTAAGCACAATCCAGAGTTTACTAGTATTGAGCTCTATCAAGCTTATACGGATGTCTTTGGCATGATGGATTTAACTGAGAATCTTTTAAGGCATGTTTGTTTAAAAATAGTAGGGAAATTAGATTTCGAATATCAAGGTGAGCCTATTAATTTCACAGAACCTTTTCAGAGAATATCAATGCAGGACGCTGTTGAGAGAGTTACAGGTAAGCGCCTTTCAGGCATTGCTTTAAATGATGCTTTTGAGGAACACGTGGAAGCTACTTTAATTCAGCCTACTTTTATTTATGATTATCCTGTAGAAATTTCTCCTTTAGCTAAAAAACATCGTGATCCAGAATTGCGCGCTCAGGGCTTTGTGGAAAGATTTGAGCTATTTATTTATGGCAGAGAGACTGCTAATGCTTTCTCTGAGCTTACTGACCCTCGTGATCAAAGAGAAAGATTCCTAGAACAAGCTAAACAAAAAGAAGCTGGTAATGAAGAGGCACATGTCTTTGATTCAGACTTTATTACTGCTCTTGAGTATGGTTTACCACCTACTGGTGGCATGGGTTTAGGCATAGATAGACTTGCGATGTTTTTAACTGATGCTGCTTCTATAAGAGATGTTATAGCGTTTCCAACTATGAAGCCTTTGCATTAGATTATCTCAGGATTTTTCTTTTCATAAAATTTATGATGACAACTCAATTACCTAAATACTTTGGCAAATTTGGGGGACAGTTCGTTCCAGAGACTTTAATGCCAGCTTTGGAGGAATTTGAGGCAACTTTCTTAAAGTATGCTGATGCTGACGAATTCAAATCTGAGCTTAGCTTTTATTTAACTGATTATGTAGGTAGGGCTACACCACTGTATTTTGCAGCTAGATTAACTCACTACTACGGGAAGGCAAAAATCTATTTAAAGCGAGAAGATTTAAACCATACTGGAGCACATAAGATTAATAATGCTATCGCTCAAGCTCTTTTAGCCAAAAGGATTGGTAAGACTAAGATTATCGCAGAAACAGGTGCTGGGCAGCACGGAGTAGCAACGGCGACGGCTTGTGCTCTGCTTGGACTTGAGTGTAAAGTCTTTATGGGAGCTGAGGATATAAAACGCCAAGCACCAAATGTGAAGCGAATGAAGCTACTTGGTGCTGAAGTGATTCCGGTAACAGCTGGCACTTCGACACTTAAGGATGCGACCTCTGAAGCAATTAGGTACTGGGTCACGAATGTTTCTGATACACATTATATTATAGGGAGTGCAGTAGGCCCTCATCCTTACCCGACTATAGTTAGAAATTTCCAGCGTATAATCGGCGATGAAGCGAAAGCACAGATACTAGAAAAAGAAAATCGCCTACCAGACTATGTTTTAGCTTGCGTGGGAGGCGGTTCTAATGCGATTGGTATTTTTTATCCTTTTGTTGAGGAGAAGCTTAAAGGCAAGAAAATTTCTTTAATCGGTGTAGAAGCTGCTGGGAAAGGTATAAATACGCCTTTGCACTCTGCGACTATGGTTCAAGGCAAACCAGGTGTCTTACATGGTTCTTTAAGCTATTTATTGCAGGATGAATTCGGGCAGATCCAAGAAGCTCACAGTGTCTCTGCTGGATTAGATTATCCAGGAGTTGGGCCAGAACATGCTTACTTTAAAGATGAAAATTTAGTGAATTATGTCGCCGTTACCGATGACGAAGCTTTAAAGGCTTTCCGGCTCATAGCTAAACTAGAGGGTATTATTCCAGCTCTTGAAACCGCTCATGCTTTTGCTTATTTAGAAACATTGATGCCTAATACCTCTCCAGAAGAGATCCTTATATTAAATCTTTCGGGACGTGGCGATAAGGATTTATCAGTTCTTGATTAACAAAGGTAGCTGCGCATTGTGAGCGCGTAGCGATATTATTTCCCTTTCTTAGTTGAATGTGGTAAAAAACTAATATGCAGCCATCTAAAAACTATGTAATTAAGAAAACTTTTTCTTTTAAGATTATTCTTTTCACTTCTCTGTCTATATTAACGGTTTTAAGTTTTTACAATAATGCCTTCGCTTTCGATGTTAAGCAAGCTCCAGCAGTGAAACCAGAGATTGCTCAGATACAGCCTAAAGCAGTAGCTGTAAACATAAATGCTACACCGCTATCTATGACTCTTAAAAAACCAACTGTGCAACAGGGACAGTATTTTGAAGTAGATATTATAGGTGCTGAGAAAAACCCTCTTGTGTGGTTTAATTCAGAGTCTTTTCTCGCTTTTCAAGTAGGAGATAAAGCTTACAAGGCTTTAATTCCGGTCGAGAATTTAACTAAGCCTGGTAACTATGTTATTCTTGCAAGGACTGGAGGCTGGGAAGAAAAAATCCCAGTAAAGGTTTTAGATAATCGCAAGCCTATACAGTATATTTATTTAGATCCCGATAAAAGCTCCCTAGAAGCTACTAATAAAGAAATTAATGAAATCAGCAGTGCTTTGAGATTGAAGACAGAAGAGAAATATGCACAGGGTAAATTTTCTTATCCTTCTACAGCAGTTAAATCAAGTCCATTTGGCGTGAAACGATCTTACAATAAAGGTCCCATAGATAGCTATCACAAAGGTTTAGACTTTGCTGGTAAAATGGGAAGTCCAGTCTTCGCTCCAGCTGATGGCAAGGTCGCTTTAACTGGTTTAGAGAAAGATGGTTTTCAAGTTCACGGCAACACTATTTTGATAGACCACGGTCATGCACTGAGTTCCATCTATCTTCATTTAAGTAAGATAGACGTAAAGAAAGGTGACATGGTAACGAAGGGACAGAAGATTGGCGAGGTGGGTCATACTGGCATTTCGACAGGTCCTCATTTGCACTGGGGTACTTATCTCTATGGGACTAGTGTTGATCCGGAGCTTTTTGTTAAATAAATAGGGAGGCTATTAAACCATGCTTCGCTACACCCCAAGCCTATAGCTTGGGTCCCCGAGTTTCGCTCTTCATGATTTAATAGCCTCCGTTGAGTAAGTCGGAGTTTTTAGAGACCGCTCTGCACAACGTGCAGTTTCAAGCCCGAGGAGGACGAATGACCGAGGTCTCTTTTACCCAAAACTCTCAGCGTACTTGTCTAATAAAGAGCGGATCATTAGCTGATAAGGTGTATCAAGCTTTTTGGCTTCATGCTTGAAAAAATCTACACTTTTTTTACTTAACGTTAGAGTTACTTTTACATTATCTTCTTTTAAAACTAAATCCTCTGGTCTTGGGAGGAAGTCCTTAATTACTTTTGCATTAATTATTTCGTTAGAATATTTAATTTTTTCTGTTTTCTTTTTCATAAATTTTTTTGCCTTTTCTCCAAAATCCAGCACCAATTATACGAATGGAGTTATCTCTAATAGTGAATCTAACGGTTAATATTCCATGATCTACTTTACCAAAACAAAAATATCTTTTTTCATTTTCGTTACTATGACTAATATCTTCAGCTATTACACGATTGACATCCAAAAACGCTCTCTGTGATTCACAAAAAGAAACGTTATGGCTTATTTGATTTGCCTTATCTTTTAAATCATCCCATTCAAATTACATTCAATAAATTATATTGAATGCAAGATAAGCCATACTAATATATGGTTATTTTACCATCTATTTAAACTGAATTATCTAGGAAGAAAAAGATTATTTTAGCTATACTAACTTGTCATTGGGTAAACAGTCTTACCCGTTCTCTTTATCTCTCGAATGAAGTCTGGATCTATAAAATCTTCTGAATAGTAAGTTTGCGACGGAAAAGCCAAAAGCTGTAAGTAAGGTTCAAAAAGTTTAACTTGTTTCTTGATTCTTAAAGCGTTCGAGCAAACCGATTTATTAATTTCAAGGTCTGGAGAAATAACTGCTATATCAACGTCGCTGAGTTCATTCTCTGTTCCTTTAGCGTAAGAACCAAAAAGAATAATTTCATCAACATTAAAACCCTCAGTCACAGAGGAGATGACTTTATCAATGAGTTCTTTTAACTCTAGTTCAGTTTTTTTTCTAACCATGAAAATATTCTCCTTGTTTCTTTTAATATAAGAGTAGTTTTGTCCTCAGAAATATCTAGCTATTTTAAGCCAATTCTCTGATTTATTGTTCACCACTTGGCTCCAGTAAATGCTTTAAGGCATCAAATAATATTTTAAATGAAGAAAAGTCTTCTGGTGGGAGGGTTTGAATTATTTCTTCTGCAAATTTTGTTTTGTTTCCATCATTAATAAAAAATATATTTTCATCGTACGCTTCTCCCTTTAGCTTATGTTTTTCCAGAATTATGTCGTTAAAATAGTGTTCTATTACTAACTTTTTTTTAGCTTTTGCACCTTCGCAAACATAATTTTTTCTATGATCTGGGCATGGCAATAATAAGCCAAAAACATCTTTATCAGGGTATTTACAGTAGGAAAAATTAGAAGTTTTCTTCAACTCAAATTTATTATTCTTAAGCTTAGGCATTTCGACATTATTGCCCTCATGATCATTGTCAAATAGACCAATAATACGATCCTCATTAAATCTTAAAGAGTAGCTAAGTAATGAAGTAATATGATTAGCTCCTCCTTTTCTTTCTTGCTTACCATCTGTAACATTTATTTTATCTGGATAAATACCCGCATCATGAATCTCAAAAGGCATCTCTGCATTTGGGTAAAGCTTACTCCAAGCCGTTTCTATAATTTGTTTATCCGTTTTACCTTCTGTAATAACTAGAGGTTTATTGGTTTTTCTAAAATTAATATAAAAAGCAGCTTCTACAAGCTTCTCTCCATCACAGCTCTCAAATAAAGGATCTTGAGCTACTATGATCTTCCCATCTTGATCTTTTTGAAGAACTATAACTTTATCCGTTTGAGGATTTGCCTCATGGATTATAAATGGAGAGTGGGTAGAAAACAAGATCTGAACTTCTTGTATATTGAATGAGTTGGAAGCTAAAGATTTATGTGACTTTAATATTTCTTTTTGCCATCTAGGGTGTAAACTATTTTCAGGTTCATCTATTAGGCATATCACATTATCTATAGATGTATCTTTATTTTCGCCATCAAGTGATTTATGAGAATCTAGTGCTTGTAAAAAATAGACTCCTCTAAAAATCATCTGCTTTTCTCCAGAACTAAGTTCTTCTAATTTTACAAATTTTTTATTTAATCCAACATATACTTCCCACTCGCTAGAATTGAATGGAAAAAGTGACAGAGTTAAAGAAAATGTTTTTTCTAATCTATTTAGCAGTGAAGATTGATTAACTTTAAGGGCTTCTCCCAGGGTAAGTGATTTATCCAACTGTTTTAAACATAGAGCATCAATAATGTAAGATGTCATAATTAACTCTTTGATTTTTTGTGCTTCTGTAGTTTGATTATCTTTATCGTTATGGGATATATAGGATTGGCGATTAGGGAGTGTTTTAAATACTTGAGTATTAATATTAAAATTAGATTTCAAAAAAATTGTTCGGAATAAAGATAAAACAAAATGCCTATTTATTGTTTCTTGTTTTTGTAATTCATGATTAATTACTATTCCCTTATTTTCGATTTTGATCTGAATACTACTTTTACCAAAGTCTTGTTCTATATAATTTGGGAGCTTAATTAGTTGAATTTCAATGCCATAATTAGGCATAATCGTAGATTTAGATTCAAAATAGGCTCTCATAAATTCAAAAAAATCATTAATCACATTCAGTAAAGTAGTCTTCCCGCAACCATTCTCCCCAGCAATAATAATATTGTCAGCAACCCTGTCCCCGATAGTAAAATCCAGCTCCAAGTCCCCAAGCACAGGATGATCTTGTAATTTTAAAGACTTTATCCTCACGCCTAAAAATTCTACCACCCCAAGCTAATTAATCAGCAACACCCCTTGGATCATCCCCGCACACACTCAGATATCACATCCCTCCTTCTTTCCTCCCCCAACGGACGCAGGGTGGTTTAGGTAGCTTAGGGAACGAGCATGGGGACCCGCACGCAGTGTGGGGCGAGTGAGAGAAGCTACCTAAACCACCCTGCTAAACCCCTTTTTGGTTTTCAGAATAAACCTTAGCCACCAGCGACATAAGAAAAGTATTCACCAGAAGTGATGTCCCACCATAACTAAGAAAAGGCAGTGGTACACCAGTAATTGGCATAAGACTTAAATTCATGCCGATGTTAACAAAGATATGGAAAATAAACATCGAAAAAATGCCGATGCCTAATAGCGAGTGGAATTTATTATCAGAATTTCTAGCTCTTATAATAATTTGAATACAGAGTAGAGCGTAAAGAAAAATTACACAGCCAGTACCGATAAAACCAAGTTCCTCACCGACTAGTGAAAATATAAAGTCAGTATGCTGTTCTGGGACGAAACTACCTTGAGATAAATCTCCAGATCTAAGTCCAGTACCGATAAATCCGCCATTACCAATAGCATAAAGACTTTGAATAATATGATAACCTGCGCCAAGCGGGTCTGAGTAAGGGTCAAGAAATATAGTTAATCTTTTCTGTTGATAATCCTTTAACAATCCCCAAATTGAAGGTCTGTATAAAATCGCCATAAATTCAACGAAGAGTAACATCATAGTTACTAAAGTTTTAGAGGGTGATGACCAAACTTTATAGTGGAAAATTATTAAGACTGTAAAAAATATCAGAAAAATTAAAGCTGGAACTGTTATGACCAGATCGATGTAAGTATTATGATAATCGATAATTTTATAGCCAATTGATGAGCATATGGCACATATCATGGGTGAGCAGATAGTTAAAAGCTGAATTAATTTAGCTCCAGCCCAAAAAAGCATACCAAAAGTTATAGCTATGTAAACGAGTGTAGTGCCGAGATCGGGCTGAATTAATACCAATAGTGACGGCAAAGCAATATAAGCAAAGACTTTCACTATGTCGAAATAAGTACGAATCTCTTTCAGTGAAAGGATTTTTGCTAAGAAGACAATGAGACAAATTTTCGCAAGTTCACTTGGTTGAACACTGACTGGGCCTATCATCAACCATCTCTGTGAGCCAAGCTGAGTAGTTCCAAAAAATTTAAGTATGATCAAAAGACCTATATTAAGCCAATAAATCAGATTTGCACTGCGTTTATAAAATTCAAGAGAGCAAAAGTTATAGGTAAAATAAACTAAGATTAAACTAATCGGAATATAAATTAACTGTTTTAAGAAAAATTTACCTCCAGCAGAGCTAGAAAGGGCAGTTAAGCCGAATACAAGGATTAAGCTTACGTTTATAATTAATAGTCTATCGATGAGTCTCAAGGTCTAATTATTACAATCTAGCATTATTCAGATATAGTTCCATCATGCTTCAAGTTAATTTAGAAAATTATAAAATGAACCTCAAATTTTGGGAGGCTGCATGGCAAAGAGTTACTAAGGCTGTATACACTCCTCCTAATCTTGAGTATATAAAGAATATAATTCCAGATTTAAAAAAATATCCCATAACAAAAATTCTTGATTTAGCTTGTGGCTCTGGTTGGTTATCTTTTATGTTAGCGAAGGCTGGTTTTAAAGTGCGTGGTGTGGATACTTCAGAGGCGGCGATTAATCTTGCGAAGAAGGGAAACGCTGAAATTGAAGTTCGGGAACAGTGCCTAGATGTAGAATTTTATTGTGCGGATATCTTAGACATGCAGCTAACAGAGAAGGATTTTGATTGTGTAATCATGAACGCTTGCCTTGAGCATTTTGATTTAGCTAGTGCTGCTCAATTGTTAGCTAATTTAAAAAAGCATTTAAAGCCTCAAGCATATATTTATGGTGTTTTTGATGTGGTGGCGACTAGTAATAAGGGTGAGTTTATATGCTTCGATGATGGTACGCGTCAATATTTAGACCCTATGCGAAAAGGTATGTATCTCAGGAACTATTCAGATGAGGACTTAACAAGATTATTTACAGAAGCAGGTTTTAAGCAGCTTAGTTATACGACAGTGGATAATGGTAGTCGAGTACTCATTCTGGAAAGATCGCTGCACAGCGTGCAGTAACGCAGAAATAGGAGTTCGGCTACACGCCCCTAGAGTTGGTCTGAGGCTAGCCAAGCAACTATAGTCCCCTTGAGCTCTTGCTCCGTGTTAAATATTTCTTGACTTAGCTTTCTGTCACTAGCTTTAGCCATGGCTTGAACTGGTCTTAAGTCATAGACATAACGATCATTATCACGAGAACAGTTATGGGTATACTGGCTTAGGTAAAAATTACAGGTTTTAACTGCAACTGCATCATCACTAGAAAGCCCAAACCCTCTACATAAAAGAGGCCTAGCATGATAAATAGAACACCTACCTTCGACAAGGAAAGGACAGGAATATTTATAATTAAAAGGATTTTCTAATCCCTTCTCTTTGTTTTCAGAAATAGTCGTGTCTATGATGGGCATTACTTCACCAAAGAGTTTTTTATGTTCTTGCTGAATGGCTTTTGCTTTTTCTATCACTCCAGCTATCGGATAGTTATTCTCTTTAATCCAGTTAAGCATAAATTTATACTCGGTTAAACTCATGTGTGGCGAAGTATAATTACAGCAATCTTCACATTTATAATATCCACAAGTGTTTTTATAAATGCCTGTATATTCAATTACCTTATCCTGTGCTGCATCACAGTCATTTAAAATTTCATTCCAATTTTCTAAAACTAGGTCAGATGGAAAGGTTCTTGCATTCTTTACTGTGCGAATTTCTGGAGGCAGTGTGGTAACTATGTCTGCGGGCATAGCTTTTCTATATTCGAGCAGGTATTGTTCTGCAAGGGCTTCATTCTTTTTCTTTCTGTAGAAGAAAGCGAGCAGCCTTATCTTTTCAGCGTCTTGTCTTTCTTCAATATTCTCTATGCCTTCGCAAAAATCTACAAATTTAAAATTTAATAACTCCTGTTCAGTGAGATCAAATCTCTCTTCAATATTTTCTTTTAGTATATATTCAGCATAGTAGAAAACTATGTCTGGTATTAACTCTTTTAGTGAAAATAGATTTATAGATTCTAGTTTTCTTTGTATCTTTTCAGAAAAACGTATATTTTTAAGTAGGATGAGAATGCTTATGATTACTTTGGCCATGCCGTGAGAGAGGCGTTTTTTAGTAAAATTACTAGCAGATTTAGAGAAGAAATGATTCTCTGTAAGTGGTTTATCTGATAGAAGTAATACGAAAGACTGCAAAGCTTTAATTTCTTTCTCTGCAAGCAGGTCTGGTCTTTCTTGAATTTTCAATTCAAACTCTTCAAATTTTTCAAAAGCAAGTAATTGTAAAAAACTTCTGAATCCTGAGGTATACTGCTGCCTGTATTTTTTATCTTCCTCAATACAGATCTGATAATAGTCTTTAAACTTACTCCTATCGAAACTTTGACATCCAGAACTTTCTGCTTTGATGAGATCAAGTGACTCCATATAATATATTATTCCTCATAAGCTTGGCCATTGGGCCATTTACTTGTAATATAAAATCGTATGCCTAATTACTGTACAGTCTGTGGTGTCAAGTTGACCGCAAAAAATAAAATCTCCTATAGACCTAGTTCTTGCCGTGATTGCGAGCTTGAAAGAAAGAGATTATATTCTTTAAAAAGAAAGATCCAAAATGAATTGGAAGAAAAAGCTTCTAAGGCTGTAAAGCCTGCTAGTAAAGCTTCTGTTAAAGCTGTGAAGCCAACATCTAAGGTAGCGAAACCTGCTAGTAAAGCTGCAAAAGAAGTGGCACTTAAGCCCAAAGTAACCAAGGTAGAAGAATCTAAATCTACGAAAGCGAAAAAAACTCCAGAAACTAAAAATAAAAAAATACAGCAACCAGTAGTAATAGAGCCAAAAGCAAAGACGGTCAAATTAGAGAAAAAGGTTACTGCTAAGAAGAAACCAACTAATTCATCAACTAAGGTTGTAGCCATTACTAAAGCAGAATCTTTAACGGCTAAGAAAAAGACAGCGAAAGGTGTTAAAGATGAGGATATTGATGAAAGTGGGTTGATAGAGGATTCAGACATTGAAACTGTTGAAACCCCAGTAGTCGTAAAAGCTAAATCAGGTTCAGCTCCTATCGTTATACCTAGTTACATAAAGGAAGCTGCGAAGATTAAAGTCAAGAAAAGACGTTTAGGTAAGCTACCTTCAGTTAAGTCTAAAAATGTTTCTAGCTTAAATAGTGATTCTCAGTCAGAAGATGTAAGCTCCGTTTTTGCTCTAGGTAAAAATTTAACCGAGGAAGATTTACTTAGAGCTCCTTCCAATACACCTTGGGAGAGTTCTAGTTTCAAGATAGTTGATGGTTCATTCGTGGAGCATGGTGCTGAGGATCAAGATGAGGCTAAGGGACCTAGTCCTGAAGAGATTAAAAATATAATCGAGAAGATTCGTCTTGAACATAAAACGAGAAGGGGATAAATTGAAGAGAGTAATTAACTTCTGTTTAATAATTCTTTTAATTACAGCTACCTTCATAGGAGTGAATGCTGCTGCCCTAGTGAGTTTCTCTGCTCGCAATGTTCCAGTTAGAGATGCTTTCGCCACTTTAGCGCGTATATCTGGTAAAAGCATCACGGTTAGTGGTGAGATTCAAGACAGGCAGCTTATTTCAGTGGTGGAAATTAAAGAGCAGCCATTTAATGAAGCTTTTATGAGCCTAGTCAGAGCTGCTGGCGTAGATTATATAGTTAGGGGTGATAATAACTTTACTATTCTTAGAGCTAATAGTAGATCTGATGTTAAACTCTTTTCTAGTCTGGAGTCTAGTGATATAGATTTAACTAAGCCTTTAGAGGAAAGATCTGCAGATCTTACTTACGATAATGAAGATGTTTCTAATATTTTAAAAGATGTCGCTAATCGCTATGGTGTAGATATTATTCTTACTGCACAACCAACTGAAAGAGTTACAGTTAAATTAAAGAAGGCTACTTTAAATGACGCTTTAACTCTAGTGCTTTCTGGCAGCCAGTTTAAATTTACGAAATCGGGTGATGCTTATGTGATTTATAACAGTGCTAATAAAAACTTTAGTCTTTATAATGACACTGCTTTTATTCCTTTAAATTTCCTTGATGCCGCAGAGGTAATTAAGTTATTACCAGATGAGCTTAAGAAGCTAGCTAAATCTAGTGAAAAGCAAAATGCTCTAGTAGCTGATGGTTCAGTGGAAGATATAAAAAAATTAAAAGCATTTATTTTTGCCGTAGATCAGCCTATCCCCCAAGTAGAACTAGATGTTAAACTAGTAGAGCTTTCTGAAAGGTTTGGGCGAAGTATAAATCCATATCAAAAAACTTTTGGCTTAGGTAGAATCGGCAGATTTGCTCCAGACTTGTCTACTTCTGCCGTGGATGATGTTATTAGCAGTGGTTTTAATTTAAATTTAGGAGCAAATGAATTTCAGATATTTAATGCTAAGCCTACTCTAAATCAGAATTCATCTAATGCTCAGATTAAAGTCAGCCAGAGGCTTCTCGTCACTAGTGGGAAAAGTGCACAGATTAATTTCGATCAAGACGTAAATGTATTATTAAATGCCGCTAGTGGTACGGGTGGTGGTACTAGTATTGCCGTTCAGACACAGCAGATTCAAAGAGTTACGGCTGGTAATTCTTTAAACATCACTCCAATAGTCGGTCATGGTGGTATTATTACGGTTCAAGTCGAAGTTGAAGTTTCAGCTAATGGTGATATCAACCCAACAACGGGTATTCCAGTTAGTACTACGAGGCGTAAGATTAAGTCAGAGGTTCAGATACCTAATCATAGAACTATAGTTATTGGTGGAATATTTGATGATCAGAAAACACGTTCAGCTAATAATCAAGTACCCGTGCTGAGTAAGATTCCTATTATTGGTCAGCTTTTTGGTAATAGTTCTAAATCGAAAAATCAAACTGAATTAATGATATTAATCACTCCTCATGTTAAGAATGCAGATAAAGAACAGATACAGCAGTATTTCCCAACTACATAAAGGTCTAAAGATGAAAACTTTTTCTAGATTGTGTTTAATAATGATTTTATGCTTTCTTTTAGCTCCTCTAGAGCTTTTGGCTAAATCGATAACAGATAAAAAACGTTTTGAGTTTGTTATTAGAAATTCTTTGAAAAATCCACTGAAGATTTCTGAATTTAAAATTCAAGATAAAGGTATTAATAAACTTGGTCTTAAGGATGTAGCGAATCAATTCTATGTAAAAGTTAAAAACCAGTCACAAAGAGATATTCTTGCATATAAATTAAGAGTAAAAGAATACACTCCGTTTCAGGATGATTCTGTAAAAGAAATTATAATCACTTCTACTAAAAAAATTAAACCGCGTAAAACTGATAAAGCTTATCAAGAACGTATGATTAATTTTCATTTAGAGACTTTATATATTATTGCAGTAGAAGAAGTTCTATTTGAGGATGGAACCGTCTGGTCTGCTGATAACGGTATAATTAAACCTCAAGGAAATGCTGGAAAATAAAAAACAGTTAAGTATTCACCATGTCAGATGAGATTCTTGATGCTGAGTCTAGTACATTAAATAAAAATCTAGGTCCTATAGATCATTTAAGGCATTTACTCAAAATCGGCTGGGAGGCTAAAAGCCCACTGATACAGTCCTTTATTATAAAATATGGTTTAGAAAGAGAATTAAAGCAAATCTTGGATGACAGGTAATTCAGAAACTAATCTTGAGCTTTTAGAATTTTTTCTGGATTTTCTAAAAACTAAATCTAGAAAGTCTTTAGATGCCATATCTTCTATTAGCCGTGATTTAGAGAAGTTTATTGAATATTTATCTATAAATAAGCTAGAACTGAACGCTGATTCTATTAGAGTCTATTTAGTTTATCTTCAGGAAACCTATAATTTAAGTACTTATAAAGTTAAACTGTCGAGTTTAAGACAGTTTACTAAATGGTTAAATTTGGAAAATGATCCTTTTAATGAAAATCTAACTGTGAAAAACACTCCAAATGAGCCTGCTGAGGATTTTTATACGAAATCAGAATTATTAGAAAAATTATCTAAGATTAAAGATCCAATTGAATTACTTTTTTGTGAACTTTTGTTTGAATTATGCTTATCTCCTTCTGAGCTTTTGAACATAAAAGTTTTAGATTTTAATTTTGCGACAGCCTCTTTTAGATTGCGATTTGGCACTGTTGCCGAAAATGCAAAACTTCCTAGTCGTGAGCAGTCACGGTTTGCAGAAATAAAATTATCAGATAACTTAGCCTTAAGACTAAAACAGTTTTTAAAAATTAAAGAAGGACTGAGTTTAGATGCATGCATTTTTACTGGAATCTCTGAATTAGATTCGGAGGTGAAAATAGCGAAGTTATTAAAGAAGTATGATATTCAGGCTAAGAAATTAAAACGCAGTCGCATAGTACATTTACTTGAAGATGGTTTAACTATTCAAGCTTTAGAAAATAATTTAGGTATTAAAGTTCCAGCGCACTACTTATCATTAGCTAAAGAGACTAAAGACTATAAACTATTGAAGGCTTTTAAAGAGTTTCATCCCCGAGCTTGATGGCACCATTGCCATGATCTTCTCAACTACAGAGTTCTAAAGCTTTTTCGAGGGTTTTAATTTTAGCTTTAAGCTGATCGTTTTCTGTTTTAAGAAGATCGTACTGAAGCTTTATAGTCTTACTATCTTTCTGATTAATAAATCCTTTAGGAGTAATGCCTTTAATGCCGAAATATTTACCGTAAAGCGTAAACAGGGCACAAAAAATAGCACCCACAATAAAGCCTATAACTCCACTTATCAAGAGCTCTTCCATATATCTAAGTTTATCAGGTTTTTAAAGGAAACTAATCTCCCTTTCCACTTCAGAAGCTAGGCTGTGATGTACCGGACAGTTAGTAGCGAATCGCTCTAGTTTCTCTCTCTGTTCAGTTGTGAGAGATTTTGGCATAGTGAACTCTAAGACTATCTTAGAGACCATTCTTGGTTTAGTATCCGACATATGCTTTTCAGTTCTACAGCTTAACCCCTCTAAACTAATACCGTCTCTCTCAGCTACTATCGCCATAGTCGTCATAATACAGCTAGCTAATGCTGTAACTAAAAGGTCAGTGGGAGAAAACTTTAAACCCTTCCCCATGTTATCAAGCGGGGCATCTGTCTCTATCTCGGAACCAGAGCCAGAATGTATATTCTTAACTCTAAGATCACCAGTATAAGTGCTTTTTACTTCAGTTGACATATTAGCATTTTACGCTAAGCACTGCGAATCAGTCAAAATGGATTGTAAATTTTATGAGCATTCTCCGAATTCTACGTTGAACGGTGTAGAGTTATTATTCACGGTAATAAGGCACCCAACCACTTTCATCACTAAAAAATCTTAAGCATTTAAACTCTGGGCAGGGACCCATATCGAACCAATGCCAAGTATTAGCTGGAACTCTAATGAAGTCACCAGCAGAGCACGATATGCTATACACCCTATCTAAATGATGAATAGTAAAAAGACCAGAACCAGAAATAAAATACCTGACTTCATCATCTGCATGCGTATGCTCTTTTAAAAATTTATTCCTTATCGAGGGGAAATCTTCCCTCTGAGCTAATTCTGGATCAACAGACATTAAGTCCACTGCTTTAAAACCATAGGCTGCTTTAATCTTCTCTATATCAGATTCGTAAAATTCAAGTAGCTCATTATCACTAGAAGACTCTACCAAAAGGGGGTTCCAGCGTTCTATGGAAACGCCCGAAGGCGCTAAAGAATCCTGAATGAATTTTAAATCTTCTGACTCAGAGATTAAATTTGCAGCTTCATCAAAAATTTTCAATAATGTCATGTTCTTACAGTTTCTTCCTTCTCATAAACGATTTTATTTAATTGCATCTCAAGTAGATAAGACTCGATTAAAGTATTCAGAGCATCTACATGCCTAATAGTTTCACTTACTGTGCTTCCCCAAGTATATAAACCATGTCCTGCTAATAGATAAGCATGTAAAGGTTTATCTGAATTAGCAAGCTTATAAAGAACAGGTTGAATTAAATTAGCCAATTCTTCTATATCTTGATTATTAGGAAAAATCGGCAAAATTTCTGTATGGTCATGAGTATCAACACCTGAAAGAGCTTTTAAAAGCTCAAAACCCTCTAACTTAACTAACTTAATTCCCCTTTTTAAAAGAACTTTAGATAGAACAGCGCTAGATGATGAATGAAAATGAGCTATGAACTGAGCATTAGAAAAAACTCTGTATATCTGTGTATGCAAAAGGCTTTCAGCAGAGGGCTTAAGACTCGACTCTTTAGCCCTACCTAGAGAATCTATTAGCATTAAATCAGCTTCCGTTAAGCCAGCTTTATCTTTGCCAGAAACGGTTATTAAAATTTCTCGACTTGCTATGCGAGCAGAAAAATTACCAGAAGTTGCTGGTACCAGACCTTTTGTAGCACAAAAATGAGCGACTTTAATTAGATCTTGTTTTATTGAATCGAGATTAAGCACATTCATCGTTTATAAATTATACTTATTAGTAACTTCCAGTATTAACAAATAAATGAAACTCTTAGAATTAATTAAATTCGATGCGAGCAATTTTCTTCAAGAAGAATATGACTTGTTAATTGGTGTCGATGAGGTGGGTAGGGGTTCTCTAGCTGGACCAGTGGTCTGTGCAGCTTTCTCCTCTGAACAGCTTTGCTGTATTGAGTTTCAGGATAAAAAAAAGAGTAAAAAAGCCGAAAAAGTCTTTATAGAAAGTGTTTTAAAAAGCAAGCCTATTTTAAAAAAATTAGATGATAGTAAAAAAGTAAAAACCCAAGACCGAGAATTATTAGTAAATTCCCTAAAAGACCAGCTTTACAGCACATTCTATGCATTAGCAGAAAAATCAGCTGAGTATATAGATGAGCAGGGTATAGTAAAAGCTATTTTTAGCGCCATGAGCGAAGCTATCGCTAAAATCATTAATCAGTTTTATGAAGTTAATCAGTATTATCCTAAAAACATTTTAGTTTTAGTTGATGGACCTAAATCGATTCCAGCTCTAGAAGAATATATAGAGGAATATTTATTTTCTAAAGCTAATAGTGAAAAGAGTTCCCTTGAAATGGATAAATCAAATTCAGCCCCTAAAATAGTCATCAAGCAGATAGCTATAAAAAAAGGCGATAGCCTAAGTGCCGCAATTGCAGCAGCAAGCAATATAGCGAAAGATTTTCGCGATAAATTAATGAAGAATATTATTAAAAATGAACCCCAGCTTTCGATCTACGGTTGGCAAACTAATGTCGGCTACGGTTCTTTAGCTCACTGTAGGGCTATTCAAAAACACCATCTAAGCATTTATCATCGTCGCAGTTTTTGTGAAAGCATCCTCTCTAATCAGAGCTAATGCCCTTTCTGCAAGAAATTCATTTTTAAGCCTTTTATCTTTTCTAAGTTTTTTTTCCAGTTCCTCTGGATTGGGGTTTATTAATGCCCAGTTAGAGTTAATCGGCTGAAAGCGTTTAGGATCAGCACTAGTAACATAATTCGCTAATGCTCCAAGCATGGTTAATCGTGAGAGTGGTGCAATTCCATTTTTTGCACCGTTGTCATTTTCAAGATCTATTGCCGTGTTCAGTTTAATTCTACTTAGAATTTTCATAATAATACTTCTAGCCACAACGATCCCCGTTCCCGCAGATTCCGTATAACCTTCTACGCCAGTAATTTGACCTGCGAAATAAATATTAGGGTGTGTCTTTAAAGAAAGATTTTCTGAAAGCAGAGTGGGGCTATTTAAAAATATATTTTGGTGCATAACGCCGTAACGTACTATATCTATGTTCTCTAAACCAGGAATCATTGAAAAAACTCGCTTTTGCTCTCCCCATTTAAGATTCGTCTGAAAACCGACTATGTTATAAAGTGAGCCTAAAACATTATCCTGTCTAAGCTGCACTACTGCATAGGGTTTCTCATTATGGCGGCGTGGATCTGTTAAGCCGACAGGTTTTAAAGGACCGAATCTAAGTGTATCCTTTCCTCTTTCAGCTATCGCCTCAACTGGCATACAGCCCTCAAAATAACGCATATTTTCTTTCTCAAAATCTTTAAGCTCAGCTCTCTCAGCGCTTAATAAAGCTTCTTGAAATCTATAATATTCATCAGCACTGTAAAATGGACAGTTTATGTAATCATCAGTTTCACCTTTTCCATAACGAGAGGCTTTAAAAGCGATATCCATATTTATACTTTCAGCTGTAAGTATTGGACTTGCAGCATCAAAAAAATTCAGAAAATCCTTTCCTTGAGTGAGTTTCTGTATCTCCTCAGATAAATTAGGGCTAGTGAGGGGGCCTGAGGCGATGATAAGAAATTTATTTTTATTATATTCAGAATTAGCTTCTAAAAAATCAACAGGTATATTTATAAATTCTTCTCGAATAACCTCTATATAAGGATTTACAGATATCACCTCAGAGATAATCTCCGCAAACTTATCTCTATCCACGGCTAAAGCCTGTCCTGCTGGCACTTTACTTTTCAGAGCAGAATTTATTATAAGGCTATCGAAAAGCTTCATCTCCTGAATTAAGACTCCACGAGCAGTGGTTAAAAACTCTGAACCTAAGCTGTTACTACAAACGAGTTCAGCGAAATTATCCGTATGATGAGCTGGTGTTTTAACTTTAGGGCGCATTTCATAGAGTTTTATCCTAATATTTAGATCATAAGCTTTAGCAAATTTAGCGAGCTGAAAAGCAGTCTCAGTACCAGCTAGCCCAGCTCCTACTATGGTTATTTCGTGCACAGAGTTTTATTTTAGCAGAGGGCACTATTGCCGAACTCCAAGTTCTGCGTTTAAAATCGTAAAACTAACCTTAAACTAATAATTTCAAGCCCCTTCAATTATCTAATTTTATATAACAAGCTAAACTAAATTATCTAATTTAATCAATCATAATATATTTTTATAGATATATTTAACTATTTGGGTATAATATTTTAGATATATGATAGATAGAAAATTCCTTAGTGACCTTATATATAATGCCTGCACCTCTAAAAAGGTTACTCTATTATTCGGAGCTAGACAGGTAGGTAAAAGCACATTATTAAAACAGTTTTTAAACGAGCAGGAGAAAAAAAAGAAAACCTATAAACTTATAAATGCTGATAACTATTACGACAGAGCCTATTTTAATAATACCGATAAAATAACTTTGATTAATGAACTTAGCCAATACGACTATCTCGCTATCGATGAAGCTCAGAAATTAGAAGAGATGGATCTCTTTATAAAAAACTTCGCCGATTACGTGAAAACAGAAAGTCGCCTAATCCTGACTGGATCGTCTAGTATAGAGATCAAGAATCAAATCAAAGAATCTAATGCTGGCAGAAAGCGAGAAATAGAGATATATCCACCAGCTATATTTGAAATATATAAAGATGAAAAAACAGCGAAGACCAATCTTGAAGACCGTTTAATCTTCGGCTCTTACCCTGAAATATCTTTAAGTGATAAGCCTTTACATAGAGATGAGAGAATCGATTTACTCAGAAGCATAATTAATGATTACCTTTTTAAAGATATTTTCACTTTAGACGGTCTTAAAAATGCAAGTAAGATAGAACACCTCGCTATGCTAGTGGCTTACAGAGCAGGGCAGATATTAAACCTAAATGATTTAGCAAATGAATTACAGCTTAATCGAGCTACTGTAGAGAAATATTTAGAATTAATGGAAAAATCATTTCTGGTGTTTAAGCTAGATAGCTTTTCTAAAGAGGCTGCTACTTCACTTAAAAAACAGAATCCGAGCAATGCAATTAAAAAACAAAAAAAATATTATTTTTACGATAATGGAATTAGAAATGCTTTAATTAATGACTTTTCTGGATTAGCCTTCAGAAGTGATATCGGGGCTTTATGGGAGAATTTTATAATCGCAGAGAAAAGAAAACTAAATAAATATATTCATGGAAATTCTCTTAAAACATATTTCTGGCGAGTGAAAGCGAATCTAGGAGATCAGGAGATAGACCTAATCGAAGAACTTGGCGACGGTAAATTAAATCATCTCTATGCTTATGAGCTTAAATACAGTAAAGAAGAAACTAAGATTAAAATCCCCAGCCAATGGGAGAAAGACTTTCCTCTAGCGAATTTCAATGTTATTAATCGCAGTAATTTTTATGAGTTTTTAGAAAACGTGTAGGGAGGAGATTTCATGCAACGCAAAATTACTGAACATGATTTAATACGCGAGCTAGGCAAATATAACCTTCAGGATGCTCTACTCGAAATAGGAAAGGTCTCTGAATATCTCTATGCTAATCCAGATGCCTCAAGTGAAATTAGTAATGGCTTTGCTTATAAAAATAAGGATGTGATGTTCACTCAAGAAAGCCTCGGATATTTAGTTCAGTTACTTATCATCAGCGGTGCAAATGATACAAAGGCTTTATATCTCAGTGCTAGAAAGGATAAAGTTGAGAAGCTTGAGTATTTTTTCAATGTCAGTGGATATCTTTGGTATCACGTAGTTCATAAATCTCCAGACTTGAAAACTGAAAATGGGGAAGAAATAAGAATTAGAGATTCAGATATGTGGAATGCTCAATTTTGGCTGCATTTATGGGAAATGCAAGCTAAGTATCAAATTCAGAGACAGTCTAATCGCAGGCACTTACTTGCTAGGCAGTATTTAATTTTTATTAAAGCCTATAAGCATCTCACAGAGAAAGATGCGAAGAAAGAAGAATTTAAAAAACGTCATAAAAAACTATTTAGTAATATTGCCACTGAGGCAAAGACTGAGAGTATTAACCCAGAAACTAAATTTAAAGAAAAATTTTCTTTATCCATGAAGGCTTTTCTGATATTTGGTTCCCTCGGAGTCTTACACGATAAAGAATTGGGCTGGAAGCAAGGCAAGTATAATTTTAGTGGGTGTATAGATTATCAGAGCATCAAATGGGAAGAAGAGGATCTTCCAAAAATACAAGCTCGCTTGCTTGAGGTAAATGAGTCAATAGAAAAAGATTCAATCATTAAAACCCTAATGCCCTTCTCCCTCTCCTATAAAGAATTTCAAGAAAAAGCTAAAGAATTAAACCCGATAAACCCTCTGATGATCTATCCATTGATAAGACCTGATAGAAAATATAAAAATCGATATCCTTTTTTTCTTAGTCCCGTATATCCATATTTGAGAAATATAATTTTAGAGGACGCGTTATTTAATGCTCTAGATGATATTTATAGAGAAGAATTTAAGAGCGAAGGTCTCAGAGCTGCTCAGCCCTTTAGAAGCTTTTATGGAGATTTATTCGAGCAGTTTATTAAAGATCTATTTATTAATATCTATGGTCAAGAAAAAGTCTCAGATTTAAAAATCATCACGGATGAAAAAATTTATATTATTGAAATCAAATCACTGAAACTAAACTATCACTTCGCACTTAAGGATATTTATGATGAAGATAAAATAGAAAAGAATATAGAAAAGCTCGCAGAGGGTGTTATTCAGCTTTATAGTGAGAATCCAGGTTGTAAACAGTGCAACACTGAAGATGGCGCAAAGGGAGCCACTAAAACTAAAAAGGAAGCTGAAATTATACCGATATTAGTCATTTCAGATCAAACTTTTAGTTTAATTAACACTGCAAATAGTGAAGGAAACAGTATCTTAAAAGAAAAAATAACTAGGCTTGCTATTAAACATAATCTTTTAAATCCAGATAAAAAAAAGAACGAGAAAAATGCAGGAAATGGAATTGCACAGGAGTCCCTCGATTTTAATTTCTATATATTGCCGTTAAGATTTTTAGAAGGAAATTTTAATCGTTTAAAAAATAATGAAATGAGCCTAGAAGATGCCTGTTATAAAAGTCATTCTAGAACTGTATTCTTTAATTACGATGAAAGCAAAGATACAGACACACTTAGCCTAGATACTGATATTGAGAACTCGAATAGTTATTATGATAAGGCATTTAATGAATTAATGAATTTTTAAAACGCAGAAACTGGAGCTGATGAGCAGCCTCTCACCCCCGATAAATCGGCAAAATAAACTTAAACACACTACCCTGTCCAAGCTCACTCTCACACCAGATCTTACCACCATGAGCTTCGATAATCTGCTTGCAGATCCATAAACCGAGCCCCGTGCCACCGATTTTACGTGTATCACTATTATCTACTCGCATAAAACGCTCAAAAACCTGTCCTACATTCTCTTTAGCGATACCCATTCCGTTGTCACTAATAGATACAGAAATTTCATCAAAAAAATTCTCTGGACTTGCTGCCGTGACTATATCTATTCTACAGTTAATCACTTTTCTATCTGGCTTAGAAACCTCTATCGGTGAATACTTTATGGCATTCGAGAATAAATTATGAAATACCCTCTCGACAGCTACTACGTCACAGAGTATATAGGGCATCTCAGAATTCACAGCCCACTTAACCGAATATGGTTTATGTTGATCCTGAATCTCATCCCATGCTTTTCTTGCAAGAGTCGATATCTCAACTGCTTCAAAATCACTTAGAAATAATTCATCATTTGATTCTAAGCGTGATAAATCGAGGAAATCATCTATTAAACCAGCAAGTTTTTTAGAAGCTTGATAGATTTCTTCTAAATATTTTTTTGTAAGCTCGGGGCTGTACGAAGCATTTAACAAAAGCTCACTAAAACCTAATATCGCAGACATCGGAGTCCTTAATTCGTGCGAGACGGTGCCTAATATCTGGGTCTTATTTTCGTTAAGTTTCACTAATCTTTCATTGTTTAACTGAATATTCTCTAAAGCTGATAATAAAGAAATTTGATCTAATATAGCGCTCACCATTCTATTTAAAAGCTCTAAATCCTTCTCTGGGAGAGTGCTAGGGGGCTGCTCGTGATTTTCAAATTCTGCGTTCTTAGCTAAATTATTAGCTGATTTAGTTCGGCTAAAAACAGTGAAGGCAGAACTAATATGACCTTCTGTTTCTTTGTGTATGTAATAAATCTTTTTAAATTCACTAGTGTCAGATTCAGTAATGGAAAATTTAGCGGCTTTTTTATCATCTTTCAGTGAATAATATATTTTCCCTTCGTAACCAGAAAGATAGAAATAAGCGAAGTCAGCATTTTGCTTAGAAAATTTCTCTACCAATAATTTACAGGTCTTATTTGCAAGTTCTACAAAATTTTTAACATTTAAGATATCAATAAATTCAATTAAATTTTTGGCATCATTATTAGGCATTGCACTAGCTTTTGTATCTCAGTAGGGCTTGAAAAATACGATATTTAGTCTTTTTCGATGAATCCTTAAGTTGCGGGCTTAACAGCAATATCATACAATTAAATACGATTATGGATTGGAATCTAGTATCTAAAATTCTGCTGCCTGAATTTATTATTCTTAGTGCAGTACTTATAACCCTTTTACTCAGTCTCATGGACAAGACTAAAAAATACACTGGATTAGTAGCGACCTTCGCACTACTTCTAGCAGCTTTAGTGGCAGCGATTAGCACTCAGGGCGAGGAAGTTACCAAAATCCTAAACTCAGCCTTTATCTCTGACTCACTTTCTAGATACTTAAGAGTTCTTATATACGGTATAGCTGCTCTTATCGCCTTAGCTGCGACTAAATATATAGAAAAATTTGAAAGCCCAGCCGAGTATTTCCCAATATTCTTAACGGCGACACTAGGAGCGGGTTTCCTTGCTGGCGTAAATGATTTTCTTACTTTGTTTATTGGGCTTGAAACACTTGGACTAAGTGCTATTCTCTTAGTTTCCTACTCTAGAAAACTTCAAAAATCTAATGAATCTGCGATTAAATATCTTTTAACTGCGGCAGTAGCTACAGGCATGTTACTTTTTGCAATTTCCCTACTCTATGGAATAACAGCTTCTACTAATTTCGCTCAAGTAGCTAGTAGAGTAGTACAGTTAGAATCTATTTCTCTACTTTCAGTACCTTTAAAAATATTAATATCAGGTTTGCTAGTAGCGGCGATAGCCTTTAAGCTCGCAGCAGCTCCTTTTCATAATTGGACGCCAGATGTTTATTATGGTGCACCAACATCTAGCACTCTTTTCTTATCAGTCATTTCTAAAATAGCTGGTTTTGCGGTAGCGATAAGAGTCTTCGGAACAGTCTTTCATAATGAATTCCTTTTACCGATGCTTTCTATCATCGCTGTACTTTCGATCATCGTTGGTAATTATGTAGGTATCATTCAGATCATCAGTAGAGGTTCAGTGAAAAAACTTTTAGCCTATTCTTCTATAGCTCAGTCTGGTTATTTATTAGTCGCTCTTGCTTGTCTGAGATTAGAGAGCGTTGGCTCTTTACTTCTATATATCACCATCTATGCGATTATGAATACCTGTGCTTTCGCTTGCGTAATATATTTTGAGCAGGAGACTGGCAGTGACAGTGTTTTTGACTTTGCGGGTTGGATTCAGAAAAAGCCTATACTTGCCATTATTTTCTCTATCGCCCTCTTTAACCTAGCAGGCTTACCATTTATTCCAGCTGGTTTTATCGCTAAATTCTTCCTCTTCTCCACATCATTTAGTTCTGGACTGATTTATGCACCATATTTAGTTATCATTGCTTTAATTGGTTCAGTTATAGCTCTTTTCTACTATCTATATTTAGCTAAATTAATGATAGTAGACGAACCTTCCTTCGCTTTAAAGCAGTTAGAGACCGTAGAGGTAGTAGCTGTAACAGAAGATGGGGCAAGTAAATCTACATACTCTTATGATCCAGCAAGACTTACAGCGATGCTGTCGGTGGGTGTATTAATTATAGTAAGTATTTTTGGAATGGATTACCTTCAAGGCCTTTCAGAGATGGCTATCTATAAGATAGGTGTTTAAGAGCATGGATGATAAAAAACTTAAGCTCTTAGAAAAAGACCTAACTGATACAGATTTAGAATTTTATTTAAAACAGGAACTTATCTCCGTAGACTGCGAGATGATGGGTCTAAATGTTTATCGTGACAGACTGTGTCTAGTGCAGATCTCTGATGATGATCGTAATGTAAGATTAGTTAAAATTGAGCAAGGGCAAGATTTAGCACCTAATCTACAGAAACTATTTGAAAATGAAAAGGTACTAAAGCTCTTTCACTTTGCACGAACTGATGTGGCTTGGTTAAAATTCTGGCTGAATATCAGAGTTAAAAATTACTTCTGTACGAAGATAGCTAGTAAAATTGCTAGAACTTATACTGACAAACACGGCTTAAAAGATCTCTGCAAAGAGGTTATCGGCAAAGATATTAGTAAAGCTCAGCAAAGTAGTGACTGGGGTGGCTCTTACCTAAATAAAGATCAGCTTAATTACGCTGCAAATGATGTTTATTTTCTGCCTGAAATTTATAGGACTCTTCGTACTATGCTAGTCAGAGAAGGGCGTCTAGAGTTAGCAGAAAGAGCGATTAAATGCATAGATACTATGACTGAGCTTGATAATCTTGGTTATTTAAGCGTTCTAGAGCACTAGGATTGAGCCTGCTCATCAAGCATAAATCTCTTTTTCATTAATACTTTCCCTGCTGGTGCAAGCTTTTCTAAATCTTCCATCCCAGCCCAAAAAATATCATCTATCTCTGCTGCCGCCTGTATTTCACCCAAATAATTAAAGCTAAAGCAGTTCATTATCACTATTCTAGGCTCTTGAAAGCCGTAGGCTTCTGCCTCAAAGCGAGTAAAAAGCTTTATAGACGAAGGTATGATATCTATCATTATTTCTTCTTTACATTCTCTAATTAAAGCTTCTTCTAGACTCTCACCTGGATTTATCTTGCCACCTGGAAGATAGTAATGCTCACGGCCACGTGAACGGCACATTAGGACTTTATTCCCTTCTTGAATTATTCCAGCGACTACTTCAAATTTAATCATAAATGACTGCCTTTTATAGACTTTTCAAATTGCTATACTTAAGTTTTGCATAATGAACGTTACAAAATCAAACATCGAAAAAGACCAGATCGATTTTCCTGCTTTAAAAAATATAGTTTCACGCTTTAAACAAGCTCGCATACTGGTCGTTGGCGATTTAATCGTCGATGAATATCTCAGAGGAATTCCTGAAAGAATATCTAGAGAGGCTCCAGTAATTATTCTTCAATATATAAATTCTCGCTTTACTCTAGGAGGCTCTGCCAATGCTGCTAGTAACCTTGCTAGCCTTTCTGCTAAAACTAGTTTAATGGGTGTAGTAGGGGAAGATAAAACAGCAGAACGCTTAAGAAATCTCTGCAAAGAAAGAGATATAGAGCTTTATTACTGCATAGACCCTAGTCGTCCTACTACACTTAAGACTAGAGTCATCTCCAGTTCTAGCTCTGATCCAGATACTGGAACAGTCTTAAAACAGCAAGTATTAAGAATAGATCACCAAATAAAAGATAAGCTCAATGATGCGCTCAGTAAAAAGCTTCTAGAGTCCTTTAAAGATACTATTCAAGACTATGATTTAATTTTACTCTCGGATTATGGCAGTGGTGTACTTCATGAGGAAAATGTAAAAGAGATTGTAGACTTAGCGAAATATCATCAAAAAAAAGTCATAGTAGATAGTAATGGTAAATTCTCTAAATATGCTGGTGTTTACTGCCTTACTCCGAATCAACCAGATGTAGAAGCTACACTCGGGTGGAAGATTAAAACAGAAGAAGATCTATTTAAGGCGGGTCTAGAGTTATTGAATTTAATTGGCACCGAGCAAATGCTTATTACTAGAGGTGCGAAGGGCATGGTTTTATTTACTAAATCAGAGGATGGCGTAAAAGCTGAATTAATCCCAGCTTTTAATGTAAGTGAAGTTTTTGATGTGAGTGGCGCTGGAGATACTGTTTCAGCTTGCTTTTCACTAGCTCTAGCGGTCGGTGCGACTAATTTAGAGGCTACTCTTTTAGGAAATATCGCAGCTAGTATAGTGGTGAGAAAATATGGCACTGCGACGACGAATGTAGATGAACTATTACACGAGTTGGATTTTAAAGAAAAAGCTATTTCTGTTTAATGATAAAATTATCCATCCTCACCTATGAAAAAAAAGGCTCTAATCTCTGTTTCCGATAAATCTAAGTTAGAAGAACTTTTAGAAGTTCTTGATGCTGAGTATGACTTTATCAGCAGTTCTGGTACAGCGGCTTTTATCAAGGCTGCTGGTTATAAAGTAACTGAGGTTCGGGATCTCAGTAATTTCCCAGAGATACTTTCAGGCAGAGTGAAAACGCTACATCCGAAAATTTTTGGAGCCATTCTTTATGACAGAAATAATCACCAGCATTTAGAAGAAATAGAAAGAGAAAATATATTATCTATAGACCTTGTTATAGTTAATCTCTATCCTTTCGCTGAAGTTACTAAAAACCTTAACGCAGAAATTGAAGATAGGGAGCAGTCCCTAGATATAGCTATAGAAAATATAGATATAGGTGGACCCAGCCTTTTAAGAGCTGCTTCTAAGAATTTCAGGCACGTTATAACACTGTCTAATCCTGATCAATATGATGCTTTTACTGAGAGATATAAAAGTAAATCTCTAGATCTAAATTATAGAAAACAGCTAGCTGCTGAGACTTTTAGGATGACTAGTGCCTATGATACTGTAATCGAAAGATTTTTAGCTCAAGCGAACACTGATTCTTTTAAAACGACTGCTGAAAGCAGCTCCACAGATGAAAATTTACTACCTGAAAAACTTACTTTAAATTTAGAGAGAGTGAGGACGCTAAGTTATGGTGAAAACCCTCATCAGCAGGCTGGTCTTTATATTGAATCTAATTCAAAATATCGTGGACTTGCTGATGCAAATAAATTACATGGAAAAGATCTGAGTTTTAATAATTTACTTGATCTTTCCGCTGCCTATAATATAGTCCAAGAGTATGGTCCAGAGATTCCTTGTGCAGCTATCGTTAAACACAATAATCCTTGTGGCGTAGCAATAGCTCCTAATATCACTTTAGCCTTTATAGAAGCCCTTGCAGCCGACTCTGTAAGTGCTTTTGGTGGAGTGGTAGCTCTAAATAATCCAGTAGACATAGCTCTAGCAAATGAATTAAGTCAGATTTTCCTAGAAGCAGTTATCGCTCCAAGCTTCACCCCTGAAGCGTTTGCGATACTCACCCAGAAAAAGAACATCAGATTAATAGAGCATCCTAATTTTAAAAATTCTCAGAATCTTTTAGATATTAAAAAAATTGATGGTGGTTTCCTTATACAAACAGCTAATCATCAGCTTATAGACCAGACTTTATTAAAAACCGTTACTAAGACCACTATAGACGAAAGCCTATGGGTGGATCTCATACTAGCTTTAAAAGTAGTGAAGCATGTTAAATCTAATGCGATAGTGACGACTCAAGGCGGCAGGACACTAGGAATCGGTGTCGGTCAGACGAACAGAGTCAAGTCAGTAGAGGATGCTCTGCGTAATTTTGATTTAGATACAAGGGGAGCCGTAATGGCTTCTGATGGTTTTTTCCCATTCGCTGATAATGTGCACCTCGCTGCCCAAAACCATATAGCTGCGATTATTCAGCCAGGTGGTTCTATTCGTGATGAAGAGGTTATTAAAGCTTGTGATGATTTAGGCATTGCTATGGCGTTTACTCAGATAAGGCATTTTAAGCATTAAGGGCATGTAGCGGAAGCTCCTATTTCTGCGTTTTTGCCGGTCTTATGACCCAGTTTTAAACTTTAAAAACTCTCTTATAAATTCATCTAGAACTTCTGTACCATTGATCACAGCATCAACATCACGGGTCTCATACTTAGTTCTATGATCCTTAACCCTGCCTTCATCAAAGACGTAAGAGCGAATAGCGTTTCCCCAAGAAGCATTTAGAACTTCTCCTTTAAGCTCAGCGAGCTTCTTCTGCTCTTCCTCTTCCTGTAAAGCAAGCAGCTTAGATTTAATCTGCTCTATCGCTCTATCTTTATTTTGAGCCTGACTCCGTTCCTGAGTACATTTTACAGCAAAGCCAGTAGGTATATGCCTTACCCTGACAGCTGTCTCAACTTTATTTACATTCTGCCCGCCCGCTCCACCAGAGCGCATAGTAGTAATTTCTAAATCAGATTCTTTAAAACCTTTTAGTTCAGTAGAACTATCTATTAAAGGGCAAACTTCGACCCCCGCAAAACTGGTCTGCCTGCTGTCAGCAGAAGATTTGAATGGAGATTTGCGCACTAACCTGTGAACGCCTTTCTCCGCCGAAAGATAACCATAAGCATAAGGACCAGAAATTTTTAAAGATGCTGATTTAATCCCAGCTTCCTCGCCATCAGATTTATCTAAAAGCTCTACTGTAAAGCCTTTCGTTATCTCCGCCCAGCGTGTATACATCCTTAAAAGAATTTCCGCCCAATCCTGAGCATCAGTACCACCAGCTCCAGCATTGATATTTATAATCGCAGATGATTTATCATAATCTCCAGACATCATCAAGAGAAATTCATAGTCCTCTAATTCTGTTAATAATTTAAAATATTCTTCACGAATTAATTCATCTAAATCTTGTTTTTCGAGTTCTTCCTCTGTCTCAGCTAGCATCTCCTGCATAGCTAAAAAATCCTCTAGGCGCCTTGCCCAAGAATCTATTTTATCTATCTGCTCTTTTTTAAAACTAATCTCTTTAGATATAGCCTGAGCCTCGCTGACATCATTCCAGAAGCCCTCTACTAAAGTCTTCCCCTCTAAAATCTTTAATTCTTCTTTGAGCTCATTAAGATCAAAGACACTCCTTGATTGAATTATATTTACTAGAGATTATCTCTGAATCTATAGCTATTTGAAGATCTTCTGGCATAGAGGGCTTATTTTAGCAAATTAAAATAAGTCTTATAAAAATGATATCGATCAAAATTAACGAGAAACCTCTCGCCAGGGTATGATATTATTTTGACCAATAACTCGTATCACGAATTAGTTAAATGAATACTATAAATTCGATTTCTGCTAACTCCTTACCTGTAGATGTAGATGTAAAGCCCGCGCTATTAGCTACAAGGAAAGCTGACGCCCGCGCTCCTAGAGCTCAAGGAAAAAATCTAGCAAGCCCCCGAAGCCAAGTAGATCAAGCAGCGCGCGATCACATCCCTTATATCACTCAAGAGCAGCTCCGAGGCTTACTCTCAGAAAATCAAATTCAACTTCAACGATTAGAAGAAATAACTAAATCTTTTATGCAAGAAATACTAGATGGCAGGGTTGGAATAAAAAACCTTATGGCCCCTCAAGGTACTGTCGGTAAGACCCAAGAATACTTAATGTTCAGGGGTGTGCCGAGTGGAGAAACAGTACTAATTCCGGGTATCCCAGGAGCAGTTTATTTTGTTCCAGATAGAGTGAATGTTAGTCAAAGTCGGGCAATGACTGAAGAAGAACGAAAAAAAGATAAAAAAGAGGTAAATGAATTTGACGGAGAATGCCACAGAACCCTCCTTCGGCACGTACTTACGATGTATGGGTACCTGCGATTAGATGATTCCCCAGAGCATCATGCTGCAAGACCAGTAGATAATTTACACATACACCCAGACGATTGTCGACCATCATTTCCTGACATACTAGGGGCAGGTACGCATCCAGATGATCTTTCAATAGTAATGACTAGAAATCATCTTTACATTATCTTATTTCCAGATAGACCTCACTCAACAGCGCCCTTAAAAAATTGCCGAAAAAGTCATAGTATTAGGTGTGAGGGACCTAATTATACTTACGATGAAAAATCAATATTCAGGCATGCCTCTAGTGCTATAGACCGTAAAAACACTCAAGCTCCTGAGTTTATAAATAATTTACTGGAAGAAATAGAAACACCCGCTTCAACGCTTGGAGCCAGCAGTAAAAGGAACCTAAAGATGATTCTTGAGGAGATTCAAAAACAGCCAATAGCAGCTCAAATATTTAAAAATGCTTATGAATCACAAGATAATGGAACAATAAAGCAAAAAATTATTACTGCACTCAAAAATGTAATTAAAATTATGAATGCATTCTTTCTTGATAAAGAACTACAACCAAATGAATTAGCTTTCTATCTGAATCCTGATTCATTAACAGATCACACTCTAATTAAAGAGTCTCTTCTATTAAAAAAACTTTGCTCTGCTCATAATTACGGCCCTGCTTTACGGGAAGGTAACCTTGGTAAATACCTTGAGCAATACTTTGGCATAAAAATTATAAAAATGCCCTTAAACGATGTCATTCCCGTTAATTTAATGACAGAATTTGAGAAAAAAAAACAAGCTTATATTCAAGATCTATTCGATAAGGCAATTGTAATCGATTTAGAGAATAATCCTTATCACCGTTATTACCTAAATCAGTATCAAATAAACAGTTTTGACCAAGGTTTAAATCTTATCAAGAAGCTAAACTCCAAAAATATTGATTTATTTAAGTTCACTATAGACCTTACGAGGGATTCTTTTAGTAAGGATTTTGATGATTTATTAGAAAAATTGCTAGAAGATCACGTAAACTCTAGAAATCAAATGAAAGCCTTTCTTGATGAAGTAATTAAAAAAAATCAAGCAGAAAATCAAGTGTTACTTAAGATGCTGACGATGATTTATAGAAAATTTCCAGAAAAAAAAGCATGGTTCAAGCAGGCTCTCTCAAAAGATCAGATCTATAGCATTGAGGAAACCGTAGAAATATTAAAAAGCGGTGAATTCCTGGATGCTAATTTTAATTTACAATAACAAGAGACCGATAAACTATAAAAGCTAACTTTTTATAACTTCAGCTCCATGCGCCTAAATAAATTCCTAGCCGACCAAGGACTCTGCTCTCGTAGACAAGCTGACCTAAAAATCAGTCAAGGACTAGTATCCGTAAACGCTGTTACCGTAAGCCTAGGCTACTGCCTAGAAAGCGGTGACAGGGTTAATTACGCAGGTAAAGAATATATCTATAACCCAGAAAGCTCACAGAGATTAATTTATCTAGCTTTAAATAAACCAGCTGGCGTAGAATGCACTTGTAATGAAGAGATAGAAGGGAATTTAATTCATTTTTTGGAAAAAAATCCTAAATTTCAAGAATTAAAAAAACTTCGCCTCTACCCCATCGGCAGACTAGATAAAAACTCACGGGGCTTAATAATTCTTACTAACGATGGTGATATCACCCATAAACTCAGCCATCCTAAATTCGAGCATGAAAAAGAATATTTAGTTACAGTAGATAAACCAATCACCAAGAAGTTTTTAAAAGATTTAAGTGCTGGAGTTGAGATTATAATTAAAAAAAATGGCATTAAAGCGAGAACTCTACCATGCCTAGTGAATCAAGAATCAGAAACTTCATTTAAAATCATTCTAAAGCAGGGTTATAAAAGACAAATCCGTCAATCCTGTAAAGTTTTAGGCTATGAAGTAGTAGATTTACTGCGTTTTCGCATCGTAAAATTAAATTTATACGAATTATCACTGAATGAAGGTGAGTTCAAGCTGATAGATAATTTATACTATTGATTGATGCAACGAAAGATTTTAAGAATTCTTAAAAACAAAGTAGTAATAGCCGTATTAATTGGGCTTTTAGCTTTACCGTTTTTATTCCGTCTCTCAGTACCTATATTAAATAGGATATTAGGCGCTCCTTCTCTAGATATTTTAGAGAATTACCAGCCTATAGGTAGTATAGAAGTCTATGACTATAAAGATAAATTAGCTGGAGTGCTTCAGGGAGAGGAAGATAGGCAGGTTATACAGTTAGACCAAGTCTCAGACTTAGCTAAAAAATCCATTCTAGCTGCTGAAGACAGCCAGTTTTTTAAACACTCTGGTTTCAGCTTAACTAGCTTACTTAGAGCTGTTATAACGAATATTAAAGCCGGAAGAGTAGTTCAGGGCGGTAGCACTCTTACCCAGCAGATGGTAAAAAATCTTTTTATCCGTGAAGATGAAAGATACCAGAGAACTTTAAGAAGAAAAGTTATAGAGCTTCTTATCGCTCTTGAAGTAGAAAGTAAATACTCTAAAGAAAGAATACTTGAGATATATCTAAACCAAGTCTATTTCGGTAACTTAGCCTATGGTATAGAAAGAGCTGCTCAAAGATACTTTAGTAAGCATGCAAGTAAACTGGATTTATTAGAATCCACCTATTTAGCTGGATTATTAACGGCTCCTAGCCATCTTTCTAAAAATTTAAAAGAAGCGCAAGTCCGCCAGCAGTATGTTTTAGACAGAATGTTAGAGCTTGGCTATATCACTAAAGAAGAATACGCTAAAGCAGATATTCATAAAATGCAGTTTAGAAAATCACAGGGAAACTTAGCTCAATATCCCTATTACTTTAGCTACGTAGAACAAGAGCTTAATAAGAGGTTTACCAGGAATCAGTTAAAAACTATGGGACTTAAAGTCTATACTGGCCTCGATCCTAAAGCAGAGATGGCTGCTGCTGAAATTATGGAAACTGGTATTAAGAATGCTGCCTCTGGAATTAATCAAGCAGCTTTAGTTACTATTGACGTAGAAACCGCTCAAGTAAGAGCTTTAGTGGGAGGAGTCGGTAATTTTTGGCAGAATCAATACAATAGAGCAACTAACGTACATACCATTGGTAGTGCTTTTAAGCCCTTTGTATATTTAACTGCTTTTATGAATGGCGTCATAGATCAGAACACTATCATCAAAGACGAGCCTATAGTCTTCGATGATGCCTCTACAGAAAGCATGGTGTGGTCACCACAGAATTTCGACTTGGAATTTCATGGACCTACCACGGCAAGAGCAGCTTTAATTTTCTCACGTAATATTCCAGCCATTAAAGTCGCTATGCAGGCTGGTCTTAACAACGTTATAGACACTGCACACAAAGCAGGTATTAAATCAGATATGCAGCCGAACTTATCACTAGCATTAGGATCTGGGGCATTTACTCCACTAGAAGTAGCGACTGCTTATTCTACCTTTGCTCGTGGTGGAGTTAGGGTAGAACCCGTGCTTATCAGAAAAATTTTAGATAATAAGGGAAACGTAATAGAAAAAAATGATCCTGTAGCTGTAGATGCGCTTCCTCAGAGACATGTATCGTTATTAGTCGAAATTTTAAAAGATGTAGTTAATTATGGAACTGGTGCTTTAGCTAAAATCGAAGGACGAGTCGTCGCTGGCAAGACTGGTACTGCAGATGGTAGTAGAGATATATGGTTTACTGGATTCACTCCAGATACAGTTACCGTCGTCTGGGCTGGTAACGAAAGAAACCGAGAAGTGCTTTCTAGCTACGCGACTGGCGGTAGTACTCCAGCTTGGATATGGCGTGAATTTATGCTTAAGTATTATGAAAATAATCCTAGAGCAGCTACCGATTTTAAATTTAATAATAATTACGTATCAGCGAAGATAGATCCCCTTACTGGTCTTCTGGCTACTGAATACACTCCTAATCCGGTGGAGATGAGGTTTACGCCAGGCACAGAACCTAAACGTTATGCGCCTGTTCCAGACACTAGTGATATTAAATCTAGATCCGATGAAGCAGAAGATGAAAATTTTACGAATATTAATGATCGTAAAATGTCTGAAGAAGATGAGAAAATTCAGATGCTTAAAAAAATTAATGAATCAGAAAAAGCTAAAAAGCCTGAAGCGAAAAAAGCTGCTAGCGATCCTAAAACTAAGCCTACTGCGACATTTAGCGAGTATCAATAATGGATAAAAAAAATCGAATATACGGAGCTAAGCTGATTTTAGAATACATAAAATCCGGTGGTTCTATTTCTAAAATATGGCTCGCTAAAAGTCTAAATGCTTTAACTCAAGAAATCGAAGAGTTAGCTAGAAAGCATAAAATCCCTGTAAATAAAGTTGAAAGAAAAGAATTAGATAAAATATCTGACGAGTATAAAGGGAAGTCCGTAATCGCAGAAGTTTCACCTATTACTCTTTATGATGAAAAGTTTTTATTGGAGCAAGGGGGCGATAGAACTTATATTTTCGCAGTAAATATAGAAGACCCGCAAAATTTAGGGGCTATGCTGCGCTCAGTTCATGCCTTTTCTGCTGACGGCCTAATAGTTAGTAATCGTAATACTACGACTATAACTGATTCAGTTATTAGAGCTAGTGCTGGTGCGATATTTAATACTAAAGTTATCAGAGTAGGAAATATTAGTAATACACTAAAGAAACTTAAAGAAAATCAGTATTGGGTTTATGGTACTGACGTTAAATCAGAAAACAGTGAAGAAATCCAGAAGGTAAAATTCGATAAGAGATCAGTCATTTTACTCGGTAATGAGGGAAAAGGTCTGAGCCCAATTCTTAAAAAAGCCTGTGATTTTATAATTCATATCCCCTGTGCATTTAATAGTTTAAATGTTTCCGTTGCAACGGGCATAATATTAAGTAGCGTCTACGAACAAAGAAAAGATCAATGATCAATCTTGATATGGAATTTAAAGATTACTATAAAACTTTAAACATAAGTTTCGGAGCTAGTGACGAAGAAATTAAGAAATCTTACAAACAGTTAGCTAAAAAATATCATCCAGATAGTGATGGCGGCTCTGAAGAAAAATTTAAAGAAATACAAGAAGCTTATGAAGTTTTAAAAGACAAAGCTAAAAAAGATAAGTATGACTCAATGCATAATAGTCAAACTAATTTTTCCTCTAAAAACAATACCTATCAAAGTAAATCTTCAAGCTATTCCTATACGAATGCAAGCAGCAACAATTCTAATACAACAAATAATCAAGCTAACGCTAATTCACAAACTAATACTAAGAATAATGAGAATAATGCTTCTAGCGCAAACAACACTCAACAAAGCTATCAGCAAAAACAATATAATGACGTAAAATACAAAAACGCCAATACTAATTCTCCGAGTAAAGAGAGAAGCTCAAACACTAAATCTAACGCTCCGAATGAATCCTTTAGTGATTTTTTTCAAATGTTTTTCGGAGAAAGTAAAGAAAAAGCTAAGGGTCTTAAAGGTGCTGACTATGAGATGAACATCGAGTTAGATCTAGAAGACGCTTATAATGGCAGCACTCGCAAACTTGAAATAACCAGTACTGGTCAAGGACAGAGAAGGCTAGAGGTTCTTATTCCACCTGGTGTTCGTGAAGGCAATAAAATAAAAGTCACTGGTGAAGGTAAAGTCGGGAAAAATGGCGGCGGGAATGGCGATTTATATCTAAAGGTAAAAATCAAAGAACACCCTCTGTTTAAAATAGATGGTGATGATATACACAGCACTCTAGAATTAGAGCCGTATGAGGCTATCCTAGGTGCGGAGAAAGAAGTTCTAACACTAGGCTCTAAAGTAGAGATAGTAATTCCACCTCAGACGAATCACGGGAAAATACTTCGGCTAAGAGGACGCGGGCTTATGAATACTAAAACTAAAGTACCCGGCGATCACTTTGTGCATACTGCAATTAAAATTAAAGATCATTATACATTTGAAGAATTACAGCATTATAAAGCTATAAAGAAAATTAATCAAAATTGAAAATGCGATTATGGAGCAGCTCCAAAGATGGAATCTTACTAAGGGCTTAATATGCTAGATAGATAAAATCAGCTCTAGGATTAGTTCCCGTATTTTTCTGTTTTTTAGTTTTCTCAGATTTCACCGTCTTAAGCTCAAAGTCAAAATCCTTCAAAAACTCAAAAGCTTTTAAATTATATGCATAATTTTTACGATGTTCAACTAATTTTATAGAGGATTCTATCACTCTACCAGTCTCATCTATATCAAAAGTATAACTACAAAACTGATCATTTCTATGCTTATCTGCAGGCTTGTTAAAAAGAATCTGATCATTATCTAATAAAAAGAATTTCCATTTAAGATTCAGCTCCTGCGGCTCAATGCCTTTCACTGCGACATTGTAAAAATTTATATCATAAGTTTTTAAAGTTTCAGCATAAAGAGGCATCGAAAAAATATTTAAAGTAAAAACTATAAAAAAATAAGGCAGATACTTCCAGCAAAGAGGGCGTAACACACTCACATCGCCTAGCTTCTCAGTGGTCTTTAACAGAGACTGTCTGTTCAAATTTAGCCTTAATGACTTGTTCATGAATAAAAGTATTATACATTACGCTAAAATAAGCTAAATGCAAGCGCTGAAGACTGAGACTATTCCTATTTACTGGAATCATGAAAGCCAATCTGTGTTTATTATTGACCAAACTCTTCTACCCTATGAATTAAAGTGGGTTGAAATAAAGAATCATGAAGATATGGCTCTTGCCATTGAGAAAATGCTTTTACGTGGGGCACCTTTAATCGGTATTGCTGCTGCTTACGGCATGGTGCTTGCTTTACAGGAATTTATACAGACTAACCCTAATTATCAATGTTTAGAGAAAAATCATGAAAACAATGAAAATACAAAAAATGCTGCTCTAAACCCATCTTCAAAAGATAAATTAATTAATTTTCTAAACCAAGCCTCAAGCCGACTACTATCCACGCGTCCGACTGCTGTGAATCTAGCATGGGCATTAGGAGAAATGGCTGCCACTATTCAAGAACATAACAGCAATATAGAAAATAAAGCGTTACAGATATCACTTGAACAAAATACTGACTTAGAAAAACTACACCAGATACTTTTAAACAAAGCTATTTGGATTCAAGAAGATGATTATAATCGCTGTAAGGCAATGTCCGAACATGCTCTAAAATTAGTTAAGAAAGATTTAGCCCTAAAGATTAAAGAAACAGGTAAATTAAACGTTCTCACTCACTGTAATGCTGGTGCTTTAGCTACAGGTGGCTATGGTACTGCTCTAGGTCTAATAAGAAGTTTACATCGTGCAGGTTTACTTAACATGGTTTATTCTGATGAAACTCGCCCTCGCCAGCAAGGCTCTCGTCTCACTGCTTGGGAATTAGCACAGGAGGACATTCCCGTTACTATGATCTGCGATAACATGGCTGGTTTTATTATGGATAAAGGTCTGATCGATTTAGTAGTAGTAGGCAGTGACCGTATTACCTTGAATGGCGACGTCGCAAATAAAATAGGTACTTACCAGGTAGCCATTCTTGCAAAACATCACCGCATACCTTTCTATGTCCTCGCCCCAGAAAGCACTATAGATTTAAATCTAAAGACTGGTCATGAAATCGAAATAGAATATCGAAATACAGAGGAGGTTAGCCATATAAATGGCAAAGCCTGCACTTTTATTAAGAATAACAGCATACATGAGGATCATGAGGACGACGAAAATGCAGAAATTGAAGCTCGGGAACAATGCCAAGACCTAAATTCTGTCACTAAGGTCAAGTTCCTTAACCCAGGATTCGACATAACGCCAAATTCATTAATTAGTGAAATAATTACAGAAAATGGTGTTAAAATCTTCAACAGTTAATCTTTAGGGAAAACTCAAGATTTAAAATTACGCTGTACTTGAAATGCTAAAATTAAACAAATAAGTATATATATGAAAGTAGAACTTTTCACTACAAAAAAGAACAAACCGCCCACATTTCCAGATATTGCCATCGAAACTAAAGCACAAATTACTGGTACTTTAGAAAAAGTTGGGATGGAAAAGGTTGAACTTGCCCTTAAGCTTCAATCTAGCGAAGGGGAAGTCACCCTAATCCCAGCTTTCGCTAATCTTTATGTTAGTTTAGATGCTCCTCATAAAAAAGGGATACATATGTCGAGGTTGCTATTGCAAGCACATAAGACTTTTGATGAGAAGCCTTTAAGCTATAAATCTCTTGGAGATTTAGTTAAAAAATTAAAAGAGTCTCATATAGATATGAGTTTAAATGCCTTTGTTGAAATCCAGTTTGATTATATGTTGCGTAGACCAGCTCTCGTGAGTGATAACAATGCTTGGAGATCCTATCCGGTGGTTTTAAAAGCTGAGATAAACCATGCAGATGAAATATCATTCACGACCAGTATTCGAATAACCTACTCTAGTACCTGCCCTTGCTCCGCAGCCTTATCTCGGCAGCTTATACAAGAAGAGTTTTTAAAAACATTTGGGGATCAAACTCCTAGTATTACAGATATATATAATTGGTTGGGTAAAGAAGAAAGTCAAGTTGCTACTCCTCATAGTCAAAGAAGCTATGCTGATATAGATTTTATGCATACAGGGGAGCCTAAGATTAATGATAACGACGAAAACACAGAAATAGAAAATTGTGATCAGTCTCTTAATCTAGATGAGATAATAGATGGTCTAGAAAAGGCTATATCAACACCCGTCCAAGCAGCGGTGAAAAGGGAAGATGAGCAAGAATTCGCAAGGCTTAATGGTAGAAACTTTATGTTTAGTGAGGATGCTGCAAGAAGGTTAAAGTTTTTCTGTGAAAGCTTAGAAAATCTCTCCGATTTTAGTATTAAAGTACAGCATTTAGAGAGTCTTCATGCACATAATGCTGTAGCCTTTGCTAGAAAATCATCTAGCTGAACTATGCAGAATTAACTAGACCACGTGAATATATGATTCTAGCTGCAATGTAAGAAACTAAGTTTTCTCGTTGCTCTTTTAATCATGTTAGACGCATTCGCTAAACACTCATCTATAGCTAGTATCGAAGTCGGCATTAATGCATTGATGGAGAGATATAATGCCACAGCTGGAAATATTGCTAATGCTGGTACTCCTAATTTTTTAGCTAAAGAAGTTAGCTTTGAAGATGATCTGAGAAGAATACAGAATAAATTACGTTATAACACAGAACCTGAACTAACTAAAACCAATGAGGATCATTTTCATATTACCGCAAACAGTGCCTACGAAGCTAAAGTAGAAGTTACAGAGCCTAATCGAGATTTTATAACCTTGAATAATACCGTAGATCTTGAAAGAGAGATGCTAACACTGGGGAAAACAGCCATGAAATACCGTGCTGTAGCCACTATGGGTAGAAAATTTTTCGATGGCTTAACCAATATAATCAAAGGATAACTTAAACTATGCAGAGCTATGACTTAATGGATATCGCAGGTAGTGCGCTCAGAGCTGAAAGACTGAGAATGGATGTTATCGCAGGTAATATCGCTAACATGAATACTACGCATGCCGCAGATGGTACCGTTCAACCATATTTAAGAAAACTAGTATCTTTTAAAACCATTATGGATGAACAAACAGGCATAGTACAAGGAGTCGCAGCAGACAGCATTATAAATGACGTAGAAGCTTTAAACACAGTCTACGATCCTAGCCATCCTGATGCTGATAATAAAGGTTATGTCTATTATCCAAATATCTCTATAGAAGAAGAGATGACAGATTTAATTACTTCTAAATCAGCTTATCAAGCAAATATCACAACTATTCAAACCTTCAAAGAGATGTTCAGTGCAGGATTAGAGATTTAAAACTCAGAGGAAATAAATTATGGATGCAATAACTAACTTAAAGCTTTTTAATACTTCCGTGGAGACACCTCTTTTACAGGCGAGTACTGCCTATTATGATCAGCTTAAAAGCGGTTCAGTAGAGACTTTTCAAGAGACTTTAGAAAAATCTATCGGTGCACTTAAAGATTTATCTACTAAGTCTGGAAATGCGATGGAAGATTATATATCTGGCAAGAATGTGGATGCAAGCTCTGTAATGCTTCTTATGGAAAAATCTGGGATGGCGACTAATCTTGCGATTCAAGTAAGAAATAGATTAATAGAAGGGTACAGAGAACTTAACAGTATTCAAGTGTAATTAAGAAAAAAGTTTTAAATAAAAGGGTGATTGGAATTAAATGGCTGAAGTAGAAGAAAGACAAGGTGACGTAGTCGAGGATGGATTGGATGATACTTCCCCCGGATCAAAAAAGAAAGGACCGAATTTAGTCCTTATTATTAGTATATCCATTCTTGTTATAGCGACAGGGATAGCTGCTTATTTTATTTTCAAACCTAAATATACAGTACTTTTCTCAGGACTCGACACCTCAGATGCTGCTGCTATAAGCTCTTATCTAAAAAAAGAAAATATTAAATTTAAAATCGAGGGCGATGGAGATACGATCCTCGTAGCTGGAACATCTGTACCTAAATTACGATTAGATGTCGCTGGGAAAGGTATGCCTAAGGGAACTGGAGTTGGCTTTGAGCTTTTTGACAAAAAAGACCTTACTGTAACTGATTTTGGTGAGAAATTAAAATATCACCGTGCACTTGAAGGTGAACTCGCTAGAACTATCTCTTCGCTGGAAACTGTAAAAATAGCAAGAGTGCACTTGGTATTACCAAAGAAAAGTGTCTTTGCAAATAAAGAAGAGCCCGCTAGTGCTTCTGTCGTTATAACGACTATGTACGGTAAAGACCTAAGCCAAGATCAAGTTAAAGGTATTCAACATTTAGTTGCCAGCTCTATACAAGGCTTACAGCCAGATAAAGTACAAATCACAGATCATACTGGAAAATCTCTAGTCACATTTACTACCGAGCAAGCTCTTTTTGCAAATAAGTTAGAAATGAATGAACAAAGGCAAAGAGATTTTGAAAAACGCTTAGAAAAAGATCTTCAAGGTCTTTTAAGTCCTATTCTAGGTGAGGGTAATGTACTGGTCAATGTAAAAGCTGAATTAAATTTCGATGAAAAAGAAATGAATATTGAGACCTACGCTCCTACAGATGAAGCCGGCACTAAGCATGATCCAGTCGTCAGAAGTGAAAAATTGGTAACTGAAAAATATGAGAAGAACTCTAATGAAGTAGTGCGTGGTATTCCAGGAAGCAAAAATAATGTCCCAACATTTACTGGAGTAGACGTAGAAGGCATTCAAGACATAGGTCCTAGAAAAGATTACGTTAAAGAAGATAAAACCATTAACTATGAAGTCAGCCGCATGGTGGAAAAAGTTAAAAAAGCCACTGGTGTTATTAGAAAAATTTCTGTTGCCGTAGTAGTTAATAAGGATTTATCACCACAAGAGAGAGCCGTACTTAGACAGACTGTAACTGTAGCCTCTGGTATAGATACAGAAAGGGGTGATCAAGTCATAATTACTGGTATTAAATTCTCTACATCAAGATACGTGGATCTTGAATCAATAGAAAGAGAGAAGAGTGAACAAGACCTAAAACGCAAAGCAACTATCAAAAAATTCGCATTCTTGCTTGGAACCCTGATTGTTGGTGGAATAATGACGATGATAATGTTAGCACTGATGAAACAAAGTATTAACTCTGATAACACAGAAGAATTAGATAAATTATTAGATGAAGATGAGGTGGCTATTTTGAGTGATATTGATGATAAGATCGAAGAAGCTGAATTAGCTTATAGCAAAAAGATTAGCTTAGATGGTAATAAAACGATTACTAAGATGAAAGATGAATTACAGAAAACCATCGAAGAGAATCCTAAAGCCGTAGCGAAAAGCTTAGAAAGTTACATAAATGAAGTAGGAACTTAAACTAATTGAACTTAAATGATAAAAGAAAAAAGGTCTTTTCTAATAAGCTGGAATCTCAGTCAAGACCAGTCGTTATAGGTGGCGTAAGTGATGATGAGATAAAAGACCTACCGACCAAAGAGCAAATTTTAAGAGAAAGAATCACTGAAGCGGAGATTAAAGCTAGAAGATATTTACAACAAGCTGAAGCAAAAGCTGAAGCTGAAGCTGAAGCAATCATTACTCGTGCAAGAGAAGAAGAGCAATTTATACGAGATACCGCCTACAATGAAGGTTTTGAAAAAGGTGAGCAGGATGCAACTAACACAATACATGAAAAATTTAGCACTATACTCTCAAACAGTGCAAACATTCTAAACTCTCTTGAACAAGAAAAACGTGAAGCCTTAGAAGACGAAGAAAACAGTGTATTAGATTTTATTTTCATTTTAGCCGAGAAAATTATTGGCAAAGAACTCTCTCTAGATAAAGAGTCTATGCTCGGTATGGTAAAAACTGCTATCTCAGAATTGAACTACAAGCAAGATGTCAGCCTATTCCTCCCCCCAGAAACTGCTCTACATTTAAACAAAGTAAAAAAAACTATTCTGAGCGAATTTCCAGACTTAGAAAATTTAGTTATTGTGGCAGACTCTGCTCTTAAAGATGGGGATTTAATCGTCGAAAGTAAAAAAGAAAGGTTAGATTTCAGATTAGCAGCCCAAATAAACGCTCTCGCTGAGAATTTAAAACAGAAGCGTATCTTTAAAGCTGAAGAAATAAAACTTAAAACAGAAACAGAGGACTTCTAAGCTTAAAAGCCTTAAGTAAAGAAGAGGATAAGCATATGAAACTAAATTTCCCTGAATTAAAAAATGATTTAAAAGACTGCTCTCAAGTCCGCACACTAGGGAGGGTTTCTAAAATTATCGGTTTAACTATCGAAGCAGATGGTTTAATAGTGGAACTCGGCGAATTATGCCTAATTAAATCAAGAAATAATTACCTGAAAACCGAGGTAGTAGGCTTCAGAGACAATTACACACTATTAATGCCACTTGGTGAAGTTCAAGAACTTAAAATGGGAGCAGAAGTAGTGCCTACTGGAAAACAAGTTTCCATTAAAGTAGGACCTCGGCTAAAAGGCAGAATTTTAGATGCTTTCGGTGAACCACTCGACGAAGGAATTAAACTTAGAGCTGAACACACCGCTACGCAATGGCCAGCTAAGACTTTAAATCCTCTGAAAAAGAGTCGTATAGAGGAGCAGATGTTTTTTGGGGTTAGGGCATTAGATGGTTTCTTATCCTGTGGTAAAGGTCAGCGTATGGGGATCTTTGCTGGCTCAGGCGTAGGTAAGAGTACCCTTATGGGCATGATCGCAAAAAACGCAGATGCCGATATTAACGTCATCGCCCTTATTGGTGAGCGAGGCAGAGAAGTAAGAGAATTTATCGAAGAAAGCTTAGGAGAGGAAGGTTTAAAGAAATCAGTAGTAGTAGTAGCTACAGGAGACCAGCCTAGCCTAATCAGAGTAAAAGCAGCTCTATTCGCTCATTCTATAGCAGAATATTTTAGAGATGTAGAGGGTAAAAATGTTTTATTAATGCTAGACAGCGTTACACGTGTAGCATTAGCCCAACGAGAAATAGGACTAGCAGTAGGCGAGCCACCTGCGACTAGAGGCTATACACCTAGTGTCTTTTCATTAATTCCAAGACTATTAGAAAGAAGCGGCACTGGTGAAAAAGGCAGTATCACAGCCCTCTACACCGTCCTAGTCGAAGGTGATGATATGAATGAGCCTATCAGTGACCTTGCTAGAGGCGTCCTCGATGGTCACATAGTACTTTCACGCAAATTAGCTCATAAAAATCATTTTCCGGCCATAGATATACTTCAATCAGTGAGCAGGGTTATGGGCAGTATAGTCACCCCAGAGCATAAAGAAGCAGCCAGCCTTCTTCGTACCTATATGGCAAGCTATGAAGACGCTAAAGATCTTATTAACATTGGGGCTTATCAGCGAGGTAATAACCCCACCATAGATAAGGCGGTAGCCGCGATAGATAAAATCAATAATATTCTTAAACAAAAAACTGAAGATTATACTAGTTATGAGGAATTATTGCAGTTGTTGCAAGCTGTTAAATAGAGATTAGATCGCCCCCAACATAAACCTCTTTAACCCGAGTCTTCTCTCCATCTAAAACTAAAGCATAAGGATCTACTAAATCTAAATCTAAATTATCATCCATAACCTCAAAAACTACATAATCAGCATACTTAGCTTCTTCTAGGCTACCAATCTTATCCTCCATCCCTATAGCTTTAGCAGCAGAACTAGTTAATAGCTCAAACTGTCTCTGAGAAGTTAATTCAAGGTACTGTTGAGAGACTCCAATTCCTGCATTTCTAACAGTCTCTAACAGCACCTTCAGCTCTGACCTTAAATCTAAATCATAATTAGAAGCCTTACTATCAGTCCCCAAACCATAATTATAAGACCGATGCTCAACTCTATCTTCTACGTTTTTGCTAGGCTCGTAGGTACCATATTTCTCCCATAGAGCGATTTGAGCATTATTGTGTTTTAAAAACTGATTACTGCGAGGGCAGCTTACTAAAGAAATTTCAGGATAATTGGCGAGTTCTTTAATCTCGGTCTCTGAAAGATTTATAGCATGGGTTAGTAAATATTTAATAGACTGATACTTCACCCCATTTTCTGCACTAAGTACATATTTTTTAAAATAATCCCACGATGACCTAGCCTGCTTTCTATATCTCTTCTTTAAATCCAAAACTCCAAGAGACTCCCAGAAATCATACATCAGTGTAAGCTCCTGTTCATCATGTAATAAAGAACCTTCAAAACCATCACCAATAAGGTGATTACGCCTAAAATCCACACCGCTAAAATATTTCTCTTCGAGCTCATCTTCTGCAAAGTGCATTAATAAAATAGGAAGTAAATCAGAAACAGTAGACTCTTTAGATAAATTAGACAAGAATACTTGTGCCTCTTGCATTAATTCACTAGAAACACTATACAAAGAGTGTGGTGAAAGAGCGAATTGAATTTTATGGCACTGCTCAGGCACTTCATCGAACCGCTGAGCTTTTAGGCTAAGTGTCATCAACCTTAATTCTTCTAGCGCCTTATTTAAAATAGTTTTAGCTTGCTGTGGATCAGACCCAAATAGCTCAAGCCCAATAATTCCTCTTAAACCAGTTTTCTGAAAAGCCTTTACGCTTGCAGCTAAATGCGAAGTATTATCTACTAAAAATGTCGTACCTGTACTGAGTGCAAGCCTTGCTCCAGCAAGGCTTGCCTCCATAGGATTAAAAGATTCATTTTGAACTTTATGCATTAAATCTTTCAGCCAAGCGAAGAGATTTTTAGGTTCTAAATCCAAATGCGTATATGCAAGATGCGAGTGTAAATTTATAAAACCTGGTGAAATTATCTGTTTTTTGACTAGGTTATCTGTTGTATTTATTTGAGATAAAGCTGATACATCAGCTATATAACCATTTTCCGAGTTGATTTTAGCATTTTTGACTAGTTCTTTTGAGTTCCTTATGATTATATTCTGGGTATATTGATCTAGTACCATAGCTTTTAGCTTAACACCAACAAAAAATGTACGATCTTATGCTTGAATTAGAAATTGTCCGGAATGAAGAAAAACATCTTGAAATTGAGGTGGGCGGGCAATTACTTTACAGTGAAGCTGAAAAATTTAAGGACACTATTTTACCCTATTTAAAAGAACAGAGTAAGGTAACCATAGATTGTAAAAGATTAGATTTTATTGATAGTGCGGGCATGGGTTCTTTCGTAAGACTTTGGAAAGAGTGTAAAATCATTGGAGCGGACCTTGAATTTCAGAACGTAGTAGATCACGTTCAAAACCTTTTAAAAATCGCAAGGTTACATCAATTAACAAGTATCAGTTCGCAAACTAGCTAAAGTGAGAGATAATTCTAAAACCACTGACGCAGATAATACAAAAGAGACCGATTACAAAAACGCAGAGAACGGAGTTGTGCATGGGTCTCTAGATGAATTGCAGGCACAGCTTGAAAGCCTCGCTAAACAGCTTGAAGAAGAGAGATTATTGAATGCAGAAAAAACTGCAATGATGGAAAAAACCTTAGCTGAAACTGAAAGGCTATCCCTATATTTACAGAACACCACCTTCGCTTTAATGCAAGAAAGACAGTCTGCGCATGCTCTTGCTGAAAGAGAAAGGCTTTTAAATCAGTGGGTAGAGAAAGTCAATAGTTCACTGAACATCACTCATATACTTAAATATTTAACTAAACAAATGGCTAAATTCTTTAAAGTTAGTCGCTGCGGGATAGTTTTTTTACAAGGCAATAAATTTCAAGTTGTAGAATTTTGTGAAGATGAGCATGGACGTAACCTTGAATATAATTTACTGAAACGAGATGAATTTTTCTTTCGGATACTCAGATGTAAAAGACCTCTGCAATTTGAGGAAATAAATAGTGAATATTCTAATCATTTTTTAGATGATGTTTTTTCATTTCTCTCCGTACCTTTACTGCTCAGAAACGAGGTCTTAGGCTTAATTTATTTACAAGACTGTTCACAGCATACTGATTGGCAAGACAATGATATTCAGTTATTACAAGCGATCTCTTATCCATTAATGACAGCCATAGAAAGAGCACGCCTCTTTAAAAAATCACATGAAAGAACTAAACAAGCAGAACTCTTAAATAGCCTGACCAGCCAAATTCGCTCAAGCTTAAACCTCAAGGAGATACTCTCAAGAACAGTTAATGAGTTGGGCTTTGCCGTAAAAGTCTCTCGCTGCTTCCTTTTCATGAATGATCATATTTCAGAAGAATTCTGCGCTACTGGTGTTCCGAATATCGCAGGGCAATGCAAACATTTAATTCTCGATAAATTAAATACTAAAGATATCTACGCAACAATAATAATCGAAAACCTGATTTCGACCGAAAATCTACAAAAATTAAATGATGAAGAAAAACAAGAGCTTATAAATTCCGGAGCGAGATCGGCACTGGCTACGCCACTTTTCGCCCAAGGTGAATTAAGAGGTTGGATAGTATTTCAGTCTCTATTTCCTCGAACATGGACTGAAGATGAAGTGACATTCGTAGAATCAGCTGCTAGTCAAGTTATAGTGGCGATGACACAGTCTGAAATATATGAACAGTTAAATGCTTATCAAGGCAGGCTTTCACGTGAATTAAAGCAAGCAGCAAGGGTACAAAGCTCACTTATTGGTGGTGACATTTTAAATACCTCCATGAATATTTCTGTACTATATAAGCCGCACAGCAATGTATCTGGTGATTTCTACTGGGTTTCAGAACTTTCCCCCGATGTAGTCGGCGTATTAATCGGCGATGTATCTGGTAAAGGCCCTGCTGCTGCCCTACTTACTGGTTATATTCTCGGACAGTTTAACGCGATTATCGAAAACTCTTCGCTAGCTTGGGCTCCTGAAAAAGTTATATCTTTTTTATGTGACTCACTATTAGCTCAAAGTAATAATTCTGATTTTTACGCGACTGCTTGGTATGGAGTTTTTAATTTACACACTGGAGAACTAGCCTATACCAATGCTGGTCACCTCAAGCCTTACGTCATAAAAGATGGTAAAGCCACTATGCTCTCTGCCGATGAACCCACTGGTGTACCACTGGGTTTAATAGACCCTAGAGACCTAGAAGCTTATTACCAGAGGCAGACTATTCAATTATCACCGAAAGATAAGCTTATACTTTTCACAGATGGCTTTATGGAGCAGACTCTTATCAGCCCAAGTAATAACAATGAGGACTGGATGCTAAATGCTCTACAGTCTATGACTGATAAAAGCGTTAAGCAAATCACTGAAGGATTAAATCAACAATTAAACAAAAGAGTCGGGGACAGTGAAGTCACCGATGACAGACTTTTACTCTGCATAGAACAAAAAGAATTTAAATTAGAAGCAGTCGATATGACCAATTATCAAAACTGTGACAATTATATAAAAGTCTTAATCGATGACTGCAGAAGGCATGGACTTTCAGAACAAAGCGGATTAATCTTAAGACTCGGTCTCACAGAAGCTTTCGCTAATGTAGCCCAATACGGCGTTAAAAACTCTGGAGAAGCTCATGTTCAAGTCGGCTATGAAATTAAAGATGGTTCACTGAAAATCGTTATGATAGACCCAGGGAAAGGGTTTAATTGGCAAAGACATAAACATATGAGTATCGATGAAGTTAGCACAGAAAGTGAAGGTGGCAGAGGAATTCCGCTTCTTAAAGAAATTTTTGATAAAATTACATGGAACTACCTCGGTAACCATATGGGTCTCTTCTTCTACTGGTAAAAATTTCATGGATAAAATAGCGATACTCGGCTTAGGCAAAACAGCATTCTCTTTAATCAGACATGCGCTAGATGATGAACTCTATGACATCACAGTGATAGAACAGAAAGAGAGAAATAATTTTAAAGAATTAATGTCACAGATTGACTTTTTAACTCAAGAAGGAGTTAAATTTCACTTCGGCACTCAAGACACCAGTCTCCTAGACGATGTAAGCATAGTCGCTATTAGTCCAGGTTTTCAGCCCGACACTGAAATCATTCAGTATATCTGTAAGCTAGTAGAACAAGACCGAATTAATTACCTGACAGATTTAGATTTATTTGTTACGAAATTACAAGATTTAGAAACCACTGTAAACGCTGTCAGATACATCGCAATCACTGGCACTAACGGGAAAACCACTACTAGTGAGCTTACCGCTCATCTACTTGGGACTAAAGCTGTCGGGAACAATGGTACGCCTTTCTTAGATTTCTGGAGCTATAGCAGAGCTAATGTCGCAGTTCTAGAGGTAAGTTCTTTTCAGCTATTTTATTCGAAACAGTCTATCCTCGAAAGATTTCCAGCACAGGCTGCCATTTACTTAAACCTCACAGAGGATCACCTAGACTGGCACCGCAGTATGGATGAATATAAGACTAGTAAGAAAAAACTATTTAATCTATCTAGTGATTATGAAAATAGCCTTATTTTTAATTATGACGATCCTTATTTATTAGGACTCGCTCATGAATTTAATGCTGAAAAAAATATTCTTAACCAAGCTCCCCTAAATGAGCTTAGTGATAAAGGCGAAGAAACTGCTTCTAAGGAAATTCTCTCTAGAATTAAATTCTTTTCCTCTACAGTTAATTTAAGTGAAAAGCCTGAGTTAAATGAATTCGACGTCGCATTTTTACACGATGATTTTTTTCATTTAAGATTAAAAGGAGGAATTAAAAAAATCTGCCATGTAGATTCTATACAGCTCAAAGGTAATCATAATTATTCAAATGTTTTATCCTCCCTACTTGCCTGTTCAGATTTTACAGATGTAGCAAACGCTGAATTTATAACAAAGCTTCAATCTTTCAAGCCCGTAGAACACAGACTAGAATTCGTCGCAAAGATTAATGGTAAAGATTTCTATAATGATAGTAAAGCGAC
>Ga0208723_1000025_pt1 | contig 65784 bp, 53 predicted proteins | sample LakMenEpi31Aug12_FD_150750 | JGI IMG/M metagenome (GOLD analysis project Ga0208723, IMG submission 150750) | Freshwater microbial communities from Lake Mendota, WI - 31AUG2012 deep hole epilimnion (SPAdes) | ecosystem: Environmental > Aquatic > Freshwater > Lake > Epilimnion/Euphotic zone ...
ATATGTTATTCGTAACTTAATTAGACATAATGTATATTGTGCGAAATATACCTAGAGATTAGTACCGGGGCGCATTGCGTTATTGATTGGTCGATTGGGAACGCTCATAAAGAAATTTCCCCTAACCAATCTAGCTCCGACTTTATGAAAGTAGCCCGACACATCATTGAAGCCCGCCGTGAGGCTATCGCCAAACTTCTCTCTAAGGTTGGCTACGTTCCGGTCCTCGAGATCTGCAAGCAGTTCAATGTCTCGGAAGCGACGGCTCGCCGCGACCTGACCGAACTCGAGAACCAGCGCCGGATCACCCGCACGCACGGTGGTGCGCTCTCCGATTTCAACCGCAACTTCCCTCCGCTCGACGATCGTAAGATCGAAGACGCCGAGGCCAAGCGCCGCATCGGCAATCTCGCAGCGTCCCGCGTCAAGGCTGGCATGACCGTCTACCTGGACTCTGGTTCGACGATCTTCTTCGCGGCCGAAGCCATCGCCGCCGCCGGCGTGCCCGACCTCCAGATCGTCACGACCTGTCTCCCGACCGCCCAGCTGATCTCGTGTCTGCCGGGCGTCGAAGTCTACATCCCGGGCGGCCTTTTCCTGACCCGACATGCCATGGTCGCCGGTGACCGTACGCTCGAGGAAGTCGCCCGCTGGAACTTCGACGTGGCTTTGCTCGGCGCCGAAGGCATCGACGAAAACGGACTGTGGAACTCCCAGCGCGACATCTCGCACCAGCAGCGTGAAGTCATCCGTCGCAGCGACGAAGTCCTGATCTGCATGAACAAGGTCAAGCTCGGCCGCGGCGGACCTTGTGCCGTCACCCGTGACGTCACTTCGCTTTTCCTGGTCACCGACGCTGACGCCGCGGCGGTGCAGAAAGCCAAGGTCAAGCTGCTCCCGGAACGAGTCCTGACCGCTGTCTAAGTTCGCCTCTTTTTCCTGAGGCATGTCGTCGGACGTCATCCAGTCGTTGCTAACACTTTCCCATGAGTTGGGCGGTGATCGTCTGCGCATGGCCATCCTGGGCGAAGGCAACACTTCGGTCCGACTCGATGATGACACCTTCGCGGTCAAGGCCTCCGGTTCGAACCTCGCCACCCTTACGGCCGCGGATGTCACGTCCTGCGCTTTCGACCGACTGTTGCCCCTGTTAGACAAGACCGCCGCTACGGATGTCGAAGTCGACCAGGCCTTGTTGGCTGCGCGCCTCGATTCGTCGGCCAAGAAGCCTTCGATCGAAGCCCTCTTCCACGCTTACCTGCTCACCCTGCCCGGCGTCCGCTGTGTCGGCCACGTGCATGCCATCGCGGTGAACCAGATCCTCTGCTCGCCGCGCGCCCGGGAGTTCGCCGAACGCCGGGCCTGTCCGGATGAGATCGTGATGTGCGGCGTAGAGTCGGTCTTCGTGCCTTACGCCGAGCCCGGCCTCGGACTTTCCCAGGCCATCCGCCGTGAGGTCGTTGCTTTCGTCAAGCGTACCGGACGCGACCCGAAGATCATCCTCCTGCAGAACCACGGCATCATCGCCGTCGGCTCATCGCCGAAGTCCGTTCTTGGCTCTCTGCTCATGGCCGAGAAAGCCGCCGAGATCTTCGTGGGCGCCGCCGCCCTGGGCGGACCGGTCTTCCTGACGTCGGACCAATGCGAACGCATCGCCGGACGTCCCGACGAACATTACCGGCAGAAAATGCTCGGTATGTGATCCTTTTCACCCCTCCCCTGCCCCTTCTGACCATGTCCAATTACCTCGCCATCGACCTCGGAGCCGAATCCGGCCGCGTCATCCTCGGCCAGCTCAAGGCCGGTAAGTTCACCATGAAAGAGGTGCACCGTTTCTCGAACGGTGCCATCACCGCCAACGGCACCCTGCGCTGGGACATCATCCGCATCTTCCGCGAGATCCGCATCGGCCTCGCCAAGGGCGCGAAGCTCGGCCCCATCAAGTCGATCGCCTGCGACTCCTGGGGCGTCGATTACGTCCTGCTGAAAGGCGACGGCCCTCTGCTCTCCCTCCCTTTCACCTATCGCGACGAACGTAGCTTCAAGTCTTACGAGCTGGCCATGCGTCGTTTCTCCCAGAAGGAGATCTTCGAAGGCACCGGCATCGCCTCGATTTCTATCAACACGCTCTACCAGCTGTTCGACGACGCCGAGAACCGCCCCGAGATGCTGCAGTTCGCCGACAAGTTCCTGCTCATCGGCGACTACATCACCTGGCTGCTCACGGGCAAGGCCCGCGCCGAAGAGACGTTGATCTCCGGCAGCCAGTGCTGGGATACCCGCAAGCGCGACTGGGCTTGGCCGGTGCTGAAGAAGCTCGGTATCCCGAAGCATATTTTCCCGAAGCCGGTCGCTCCGGGCGTGAAGCTCGGCAAGATGCTTCCCTATCTCTCCAAGGAGACTGGTCTCGGCAAGACCGAGGTCGTCACGACCTGCGCCCATGACACCGCCGCCGCGGTCGCCGCGGTGCCCGCCACCAAGGGCGATGACTGGGCTTACCTTTCCTCCGGCACCTGGTCGCTCCTCGGCCTCGAGCTCCCCAAGCCGCTCGTCAACGAGACCGTCCGCAAGGCGAAGTATACCAACGAAGTCGGCTTCGGCGGCACCTCCCGCTTCCTCAAGAACCTCGTCGGACTATGGGTGCTCCAGGAGTGCCGACGCGAGTGGATGGAGAAAGGCGAAGTCTCCGACTACGGTGAGATCGTGAAGCTCGCGCTCAAGGCGCCTTCGCTCCGTTCGTTCATCCGTCCCGACGACGTCCGCTTCGCCAAGCGCGGCGACATGGTAGCCAAGGTCCAGGCGTTCTGCCGCGAGACCAAGCAGCCCGTCCCGAAGACGCACGGCGAGATCGCGCGCTGCGTGCTCGAGTCCTTGGCCCTCCTTTATCGCGTCGAGATGGACGGCATGGAGAAACTCACCGGTCGTAAGCTGAAGCGCCTGCACATCGTCGGTGGCGGCTGCCGCAACGCGTTGCTCAACCAGGCCACGGCCGACGCCACTGGCCGGACCGTCATCGCCGGACCCGTCGAAGCCACTGCTGCCGGCAACATCTTGGTCCAAGCCATCGCCATGAAGGAGCTCAAGAACCTCGACGAACTGCGCAAGGTCGTCCGAAACTCCTTTGAGGTAGTGACTTACGTGCCTAATCCCACGTCCGCCTGGGCCGCCGCCCAAGCCAAGTTTAATGGTTTAAAGAAGTCATAAAACCCCTTACTCACCTCACACCCTTTCCACGTAAACAACATGTCCAACTACAAGTACGTCTCCCACCTCTGGAATGATGCCGAAGCCGCGAAGCTCGATCCGGTCGGCCGTCTGGTCTACCGATCGAACAAGCTCGGCGCCGACCAGCGCATCACGAACACCGGCGGCGGCAACACCTCTTCCAAGATCGTCGAGAAGGATCCCCTGACCGGCGCCGACACCCAGGTCCTCTGGGTCAAGGGTTCCGGCGGCGACCTCCGTACCAGCAACCGCGACAACTTCTCCTCCCTCTACCAGGACAAGCTCGTCGGTCTCCAGCAGTCCTACGCCGCCCGCGCCGACAAGGGCCTGAAGTCTCAGGCCGAGGATGACATGGTCGCGATGTACAACCACGCCACCTTCAACCTCAATCCGCGCGCCTCGTCGATCGACACCCCGCTGCACAGCTTCCTTCCGGGCAAGCACGTCGACCACATGCACCCGAACGCGATCATCTCGATCGCCGCTTCCAAGAACTGCGAAGCCCTGACCAAGGAGATCTTCGCCGGCAAGATGGCCTACGTGAAGTGGATGCGTCCCGGCTTCGAGCTCGGCCTCGCCATGCAGGACATCTCCCGCCAGCAGCCCGCCATCAAGGCCATCATGATGGGCCAGCACGGCTTCATCTCGTGGGCCGATGACGACAAGGCCTGCTACGAGCTGACCCTCGCGATGATCGAGCAGGCCGGCGCCTACATCGAAGCCAAGTACCAGGCCAAGGGCGGCGACGCCAAGGTCTTCGGCGGAGCCCTCTACCAGACCCTCGACACTGAGAAGCGTCACGCGGCCTTCGCGGCCATCCTGCCTTGGCTCCGCGGCCAGGTCTCCAAGGAGAAGCGCTTCATCGGCACGATCCAGGACGACGAGAAGATCCTCCGCTTCGTCAACTCGAAGGACGCTCCGCGCCTCGCCGAGCTTGGCACCTCCTGCCCGGACCATTTCCTGCGCACCAAGATCAAGCCGCTCTACGTGAACTGGAACCCTCAGTCCGAAGACGCCGCCGCGTTGAAGACCAAGCTCGCCGCCGCGCTCGAGCAGTACCGCAAGGACTACGCCTCTTACTACAACGCCTGCAAACGCCCGAACTCCCCGGCGATGCGCGACCCGAACCCGACCGTCGTCCTCATCCCTGGCCTCGGCATGATCGCCTGGGGCAAGGACAAGTCCGAATCCCGCGTCACGGCTGAGTTCTACAACTGCGCCGTCGAAGTCATGCGCGGCGCCGAAGCCATCGACCAGTATATCGCCCTGCCCCAGCAGGAAGCCTTCGACATCGAGTACTGGCTGCTCGAAGAAGCGAAGCTGAAGCGCATGCCGGCCGAGAAGGAACTCGCCCGCCAGGTCATCATCGTCGTCGGCGCCGGCTCCGGCATCGGCAAGGAGACCGCCCATCGCCTCGTCAAGGAAGGCGCCCATATCGTCTGCGTCGACAAGAACGTCGAGGCGGCCCAGGCCACCGCCAAGGAGATCACCGACAAGTTCGGCGCCGGCATCGGCGTCGCCGGCACCGGCCTCTCCAACTGTGGTCCGGCCATCGGTCTCGCCGGCGACATCATGGATCGCGCCTCGATCCGCAAGATGCTCGACCAGGTCGCCCTCGCCTACGGCGGTTTCGACTCCATCTGCGTCACCGCGGGCATCTTCGTCTCCCCGGACACCACCGGCCACATCCCCGACGACAAGTGGGCCCTCACCTTCGCCCTCAACGTCACCGGCAGCTACCTCGTCGCCGACGAAGCCTTCAAGACCTGGAAAGAACAGGGTCTCCGTGGCAACCTCGTCCTGACCACCAGCGCCAACGCCGCCGTGGCCAAGAAGGGTTCCGTCGCCTACGACACCTCGAAGGCCGCCGCCAACCACCTCGTCCGCGAGATGGCCATGGAGCTCTCGCCCCTCATCCGCGTCAACGGCGTGGCCCCGGCCACCGTCGTGCAGGGTTCGGCGATGTTCCCGCGTGACCGAGTCATCGCGTCGCTTGCGAAGTATAACATCCCCTACACCGATGATGAGGCGACCGATTCGCTGACGACGAAGCTCTCCCGCTTCTACGCCGATCGCACCCTGACCAAGAACCCCATCACCCCCGCCGACCAGGCCGAAGCCTACTTCCTCCTCGTGACCAATCGCCTCAGCAAGACGACCGGACAGGTCATCACCGTCGACGGCGGCCTCCATGAGGCATTCCTCCGCTAAGCCTGTGCGCGTCTCCCTCTTCGTTCCTTGCTTCGTCGACCAGCTGACCCGCCAGGTCGGCTTGGCGACGGCCAAGGTGCTGAAGCGCCACGGCCCGAAAGGACTCTATCTCGTCCTGGTCGGTTGAAGCCATGCGTCTGCCCGCCTTCGCCCTTCTCGCCTCTGTCGTCGTAGGCTTCGGGGCTGAGGTGAAGCCGTTCAAGTGGTCGGGCGAACTCAACGTGCCGGATCCGACTTCGGTCACGTTCGACGAGTCCGGAAATGCTTACGTGGCTTCCACGACGCGTCGCAAGGCGGGTGACCTCGACATCCGCGAACACCGTCTCTGGATCCCTGATGACGTCGGCTTGACGTCGCCCGCCGACAAGCTGGCTTTCTATCAGCGCGAACTCGCTCCGGGCAAGTTGAAGGCCGGCCGAGGCAGCCTGAAAGACCATAACAAGGACGGGTCGGTCGACTGGAAGGACCTCACCTTCCACCAAGAACGCATCTACAAGCTCACCGATACCGACCGCGACGGCGTCGCCGACAAGATCACGGTCTTCGCCGAAGGTTTCAACTCGCCGGTCTCGGGCATCGCCGCTGGCGTCCTCTACTTCGATGGCTGGGTCTACGTGACCGCCATCCCTGACGTCTGGCGCCTCAAAGACACCGATGGCGACGGCGTAGCCGACGTGAAGGAGATCATCGCGACCGGGTTCGGCGGACACATCGCTTATGCCGGCCACGACATGCACGGGTTGCGGCTCGGCCCGGATGGACGCATCTATTGGACGGTCGGCGACAAAGGCGCGAACGTCGTCAGCAAGGAAGGTCGCCGCTTCGCCTACCCGCATGAGGGCTGCGTCCTGCGTTGCGAACCCGACGGCTCAGGTTTCGAAGTCTTCGCTCACGGCATCCGCAACACCCAGGAGATCGCCTTCGACGCCTTCGGCAACGTGATCGGCGTGGACAATGACGGCGACCAGCCAAAGGAGCGTGAGCGGCTGATGTATCTCTTGGAGGGTTCTGACACCGGCTGGCGAAATCAGCACCAATATCAGACGACTGACAGCCGCTGGATGAAGGAGAACATGTGGATGCCGGCCGGCGCAGCCGGCCAGCCGCTCTCGATCACCCCTCCGATCGCCAACTATTCCGACGGCCCGGCCGGCTTCCTCTTCGAACCAGGCCACGCGCTCGACGGCGACCTGCGCGCACATTTCATCCTCGATCAATTCCCGAAAGGGAAGATGGACGCCTTCACGCTTGTCCCCGACCGCGACACTTTTCGCCAAGATAAGCTCCGCGTGATCAATGACGGCCTGATGGGCATCGGCATGACCTGGGCGCCTGATGGTCGCGCCTATTTCGCCGACTGGATCGGCGGCTACCCCCTCGATGGCAAAGGCGCGATCTGGAGTATCGAGATCGCGCCGAACATCGACAAGACCTCCGAGGCGGTCCTCTCCAAGTCTCTTTCTGTTGCGATTCCGAAGGAGGAGCTGCTTGGGATGCTCGGACACCGTGACCAGCGCGTCCGCGTCAACGCCTCGATCCGGCTCCATCGCCTCGGAGCCTGGCCGGAGATGCTGGCGCTCGCCCTGAAGGCAGACTCGGCGCGCTTCACCCGCATCCACGCGATCTGGGGTTACGGCATGGGTATCCGCCTCGGCAAGGTCGCCGACGTGACTGCTGCGCTGCCCTTGCTCGACGATGCTGATACCGAAATTCGCGTCCAGATGCTGAAGGTGTTGAGCGAAGCCCGGCCGTCCCAACTGCTCACGGACAAGGTCGCCGCTCAGCTCGCCCAGCAGGATCTCCGCGTGCGCACCCAGGCAGGCATCACGCTTGCCAAACTCGGAGGCAAAGTCCCTTTCACGTCTTTACTACGAGACGCCGAGACCGACCTCCGCCTGCCTTGGCTGCGCCATGGCCTCGTCAGCGGTCTCGCCGGGACCCAGTCCTCCGAAGAACTGCTCGCCCTCGCCCAGGCCAAGACCGGAGCCGAGGCCGTCTTCGCGACCCTGGCCCTTGCTCGGATAAAATCCCCCCAGCTCTCCAAGCTCCTTTCACACGCCAATCCCGAGGTCGTCAGCGAAGCCGCCCGTGCGATCCACGACGACGAAGGTATTCCGGCCGCCCAGCCCGCTCTGGCCGCGGCCTTCGGTCAGCCCAACCTGCCCTTCCACGCCGCGCGCCGGGCCTTGAATGCGAATCTGCGCCAAGGCGATGAAGCGGCACTGCAACGCGTGCTGACCTGGGCGATCGACCAAGCTGAAGGCGCTCCGCTGCGACTGGAAGCGCTCAACACCCTCTTGGTGTTCGATCAACCGCCCGGGCTGGACTTCGTCGACGGCGCCGCCCGCAAGTACCCGCCGCGCGAGATCGCCCGGCTGGCCGCCCTGATCCGAGCCAAGCAGGACGACCTCTTGTCTCTCCAGCGCCCAGAAGAACGGGCGCGCGCGCTCAGCCTGCTGGTCAAGTATGAAGCGGAGCTGCCTTTCCCGATCCTGCAATCCCTGGCCCTAGACCTCAAGGCGGCGCCGGCCGTTCGCCTGCAGACGCTCCGGCTTATCGGACGACGCGCCGACGAAGCCGTGGCCGTGACGCGGACCCTGCTCAAAGCCACCGGTGAAGGTAATCCTTCCGAAGTCCGCATCGAAGCCTTGACGCAACTCTTCCGCCGCGATGTCACGGCGGCGCTCGAGGTTTCTCGCCAGATCATCGACTCCAAGACGGCCAAGATGCCGGAGAAGCAAGCGGTCGTCGCCGCCCTGCGCGGACGGACGGAACCTTCCGCCAAGAAACTGCTGCAGGAACTCGTGGCTCGTCTCGCCGCCCGCAAACTCGACGCTGGGCTCAAACTCGACGTCTTCGAACTGGCCGGCGCGTCGGCCGACCCCGCCGTGGCGGAGGCGTTGAAGAAATACCTGTCGCCAGGCAAAGACTCACCCAAGCTCGCCGCGCCCGGACTGCCCTACGAACTGCTGACCGAAGGCGGCGACGCCGTCCGCGGCAAGACGCTCGTCAACGAACATCTCGCCGCTAATTGCACCGCCTGTCATCGCATCGACAGCGACGAAGGCAGCGAGGTCGGACCGATGCTCCGTCTCATCGGCGCCGTGCGAACCAAAGCCGAACTCGCCGAATCCTTGGTCGAGCCGTCCGCGAAGATCGTCCCGGGCTTCGGCATTGAAAACATCGTCCTCAAGGATGGGACCACCTTGGCCGGCAGCGTCCTCAAGGAGAGCGCCAAGTCCCTTGACCTCAAGCTGGCGGATGGGAAGCCCCAGAAAGTCGCCGTCGCCGCCATCGCTTCCCGCACACCGCCTATCTCCGTCATGCCGCCTATGCTTGGCATTCTAACACCGGCTGAGATCCGCGATGTCGTCGCTTACCTCTCCGGCCTGAAGCCAAAGGCCCCCAAGGCTAAGACCGAGAAACCCAAGAAATAGTCGATGCGGGGTTGAGTCAGGGGGCGACAGGTCATCAGATGGGGCATGCTGCTCCGTCTCCTGCTGCTGGCGCCCTTGGCGGCCATCGCCCAGGCCAACCTTCCGGCTGAATGGCAGAAACAATATGACGCCTGGTATTGGCCGGCCCAGCTGTCGCGGCCCGAGAATGTCCGCTGGTCCGATTCAGGCCGGCTTCTGGCTTACGCTTGGAAAGAAAATGGCGGCCAGTCGTGGAAACTCGTCGACTGTGCATCGGGCATGATTCGTCCAGCGTTCGACCATGGGAAGGTCGCGACGGCGCTTTCCGAGCAGACGAAGACCCAGGTGACCGCCAAGAAGTGGCCGTTCACGAGGGTGATCCCCCTCGAGGATGGCCGCGTTAGATTGGAATCCGACACAGCTGCTTGGGTCGTAGAAGCCGACCAACGCCTCACCGCAGGCCAGCCTGGTCCGAAAGTCGAAGCAACGGCCCCCGAGAAGACCGGCAAAGGTCCGGGCGAATCGAAACGCCTGTCCGCCTCGAAGGTTCGCGCCGAATCCCCGAACGGCGAACTCAAGGTGGAACTTCGCGGTGGCAACGTGATCCTCGTCGACCTCAAGAATGGCAACGCCGAGACCAAGCTCACGCAGGATGGGCTCGAAGGGAAAGATGGCTTCATCGGCCCGATCCACTGGTCGCCGGATGGCCGCCACTTCGCGCTCTGGCGCGAACGTTCCGTCCCGGTCCGTCAGTACCTTGTGACCGACTCGGTCAAGCAGACCAAGAAATCGATCTCCTACGACAAGCCCGGAGACGACCGGACGGAGCGCCGTCCGTGGGTTTTCTCGGTCGAAGGGAAATCATCCGGCACCCCCTCGCCGGCAATACTTCCTCAGGCTTACGCCACCGAGCGCCTGGACTGGTCCGCCGACTCGAAGCGTCTGCTTTCCGAGTTCATCAAGCGAGGTTTCACCGGACACGGCATCATCGAATATGACGTCAAGCGGCGGAGCTGGCGTCGCTTGGTCACCGAGGAAGACCCGAAGTTCGTCTACTCCTTCGCGACCCGTTATCGGTTCGACCTGGACGAACACCGCACGCTCTGGCTTTCGGAACGAAGCGGCTGGCTCCACCTCTATTCGGTGGACCTCAAGACGGGCAAGACGCTGGACGCCGTCACCGGCGGCCAATGGGTGATGAAGGAAGTGCTCAAGGTCGACGAGCAGGCCGGCACGATCACCTTGGTCGCCCTGGGCCGCGTGCCCGGAGAGAATCCCTATCATCAGCACATCTGTCGGGTCGGCCCTGGTCGCGCCTTCGTCGACCTGACTCCTTCCGACGGCAACCACGAGGTGACCTTCTCGCCTGACCGGAGGACGCTGATCGACGCCGCTTCGCGGGTCGATCAAGCCCCGACCTACACCCTGCGTAGCGCGCAAGACGGACGGGCCATCGCCACGCTAGGCCAAGCCGAGCTCGCTCCGCTCCTGAAGACCGGCTGGTCGCCGACGAAGCCGTTCGTCGCCAAAGACCGTGAGGGTAAGTTCGACATCTGGGGCGTCGTCACCCGCCCGCATCCGTTCGATCCCAAGAAGAAGTATCCCGTCATCGAGAACATCTACGCCGGCCCGCATGGCTCCTTCGCCCCGCGTTCCTTCAACTGGTGGAACCGCATCCACCGCGAGATCAGCCTGCGCGGATTCTACGTCGTGCAGATGGATGGGCGCGGCACGAACAATCGAGGCAAGGAGTTCCATCAGGCCAGCTGGCGCAACCTCAAGGACGGCGGCTTCCCCGACCGGATCGCCTGGATGCAGGCCTTGGCCAAGAAGGAGCCGAACATGGACCTGTCCAGGGTCGGCATCTTCGGCGGTTCCGCCGGCGGGCAGAATACCGCGCACGCCGTCCTCTTATACGGCGATTTCTACAAGGCCGGCGCCGCCGACTGCGGGTGCTACGACAACCGGATCGATAAGCTCTGGTGGAACGAACAGTGGCTCGGCTATCCGCTCGGCCCTTGGTATGACGAGAACTCCTGCGCGAAATATGCCGCGAACCTCCGGGGGCGGCTGTTCCTCTCGGTCGGCGAATCCGACACCAATGTCGACGTGAAGTGCAGCTACGATTTCCGCGACGCCCTCCTCCGGGCCGGCAAGAAGGAGCAGATCGAGTTCCACGTCGTCCCAGGCGCCAACCATGGCGCCGGCGAGACGGATGAGATGCGCGCGAAGCGCGCCCGCTTCTTTGAAGCCGCGCTCGGCAAACCCCTCCCCCTCTGAACATGAATCCTCGTCCCTCCGGCCTGATCGAACTCCGGCTCAACAACGTCGGTCAGCTGTTCAACACGATGGACCCGTCACCGTTCCATGAACGCGACCTGGACCATGACGCCGAAGAGTTCATCCTCAGCTGGGCCCGCGAGCACGAGAAGGATTCCGAGCTTCGTATCAGGGTCGTGCTCCGACAGCCCGAGGACGCTGAAGCGGCCCGGCTGGTGCGAGAGTCCATCCAGCACTATTTCGGCTATCGTGCGCGGATCGCCCGACGGGACCTCGCCGAGCTCTTCCGGGAAGGACGGACCGCGCTCCTGATCGGCCTCCTCTTCCTCGCCTCGACGCTGGTCATCCGAGACCTGATCAACCCCGGCCCAGGCTTGGCGGACTTCGTTCGCGAAGGGCTGACCATCTGCGGGTGGGTAGGCCTCTGGAAGCCTATCGACATCCATCTCTATCGTTGGTGGCCGCTACAGGCCCACGGACGGCTTCTAACGAGGCTTTCCGGCTGTCCGGTCGAGGTCGCCTTCGAGTCCTGAAAGCGAGGCCTTGCCGGCCTTATGGGCCGCGTAAGAAGGGTCAAAATAACGAATTTTTAACGAAGAGGCATTGACTGAGGGGGTGCCCTGCCCCAATCCCAACCTTTCGCATGCAGAATTTCGCGAGCCAGTGCCTGGACCAGACCAAGGCCCTCCTCAAACTCAACTTCAACTCCCTCGCTCCTGACGGCACTGTCGTGCCCGTCGAAGGCGAGGTCTCCCGCGCCGACGAACCCGGTCACGCCGCCCTGGCCTTCGGGGAGTATTTCCGCGCCACCGGTGAGCTGACGATGGACCGGCAGAACATCGCCGAGGTCGTCGCCCGGACCATCACCGCGCAGGTCCGCCTCAGCCAAGGCTCCGACAACGGCATGGCCTTCGCCTGCCTGGGCCTCCTGGCCTTCGGACCCACCCGCGAGCGCAACCCCGTCTGGGAACTGCTCGACGAACCGACCCGCGCCCTCATCGACGAACGTCTCGCCGTCGAGCATGACCACCACGACCACGTCCAGGCCTTCGATATCGCCAAGGCCGTCTGCCGCTTCTCCTTCGGCCTGACCAAGAAGGACGAGACCGGCGCGCTCGTCGACCGCTTCATGGACCGCATCACCGCGGCTTCCACCGGCGGTTTCCACGACGAGGCCTCCAAGGCCGCGAACGCCGATAACTTCGGCGGCGCCTTCGACCTCTACGGAGTCGTGTCGCTGATCTTCATCCGCCAGTCCCTCCAGCTCCACGCGAACATCCAGGTCCGCGACGCCAAGCTGCCGAAGCTCCGCGGCCTCGCCGAGAAGTACCTCCGCGTGATCATGGACACCGTGCGCGAAGACGGTCTCGGTTGGAGCTATGGTCGCGGCATCGGCGCCTACGGCCAGATGCACTGCATCACGTTGCTCCTGCAGGCCCTGCGCGACCGCTGGGTGCCGGTCGACAAGGAACCCCTCGCTCGCGATCTCGTGCGTCGCCTCTACGCCCATTTCTTCACGACTTTCTTCGACGCCGAGCACGGTGCCATCGTCATCCGCGACGGCGAACGCGACACCATCCCGGGCCACACCACCCGCATGGCGAACTTCGACGCCGCCCGCTACCTTTCGCAGTGGTCTCGCCTCGCCAAGACGATCGGCGGCGCGATGGACGTCTTCAAGCCGGCCAGCCGCCTCCCGGTCTGCCGCTTCTTCTCTTTCGACAAGTCTCCGCGCAAGGAGCAGGGCCTGCTCTCTTATCAGGATCCCGCCTCCGGACTCCATGTGATCCTGCCGTTGGTCTCCTCCGGTTCGCATCGCTTCTCCGACTCGCTGGCCTTCCCGCACATGCCGGGCGTCTTCGACTGGCCGTCCAACCAGTCGACGACTCCGTTCATCCCTGAGTTCACCATCGGCGGCAAGGTCTACACGCCGTCGTTCTACGGGAAGAACGCCCAGGTGGCCATGGGCACCAAGGCTGGCACCTATCATTTCCGCTACGAGCAGCCCGACCTCATCGATCGCGACGAGAAGCTCTCCGCCAACGTCGCTTCCCTCAAGGTCGACTGGGAATTCAACGGCGGCCGCATCGTCGGGCGCTTCACCCTGACCGCCAAGTCAGCCGTCATGCTCGAGGAGTTCCGCCTGGTCCTCCCGATCGCCGCGACCCACTCCCGCATGACCCCCGGCAACGCCTTGGTCCTGGGCGCGGAGTCCCACCGCTGCGAAGTCATCAAAGACGACTTCCACGCTTCCTGGGCCGAAACCAAGGTCGTCAGCGACAACCCCAAGCACCGTTCCTGCTGGGGCAAGGTCCACTTCTACCAGACATTGCAGCGCGACAAGTCCATGCCCCTGCGCGCCGGCATGAGCTACGCTTTCGAGATCGCCTACCAGCCCCACGTCGTCCGGGCCGGCGACGCGGTCTGAGGGCGGTTTACCCGCCTCTCCAGCCTTCGGGGTTGTCCTGCCCCCTGACCCTGCCCTATCTCCCTAGGGTATCTTTTCATGCCCAGTCCGTTCTACATCACCACGGCCATCGACTACGCCAACGGCTCGCCGCACCTCGGCCATGCCTATGAAAAAGTCCTCTCCGACGTGATCTCCCGCCACATGCGGATGAGCGGCCGCAAGGTGCACTTCCTCACCGGGCTCGACGAACATGGCCAGAAGGTCCAGCAGACGGCGCTCAAGCGCGGAGTCGAACCACAGGCCCTCGTCGATGAGATCGCGACGGTCTTCAAGGGCATGCTGGGCGACCTCAATATCTCGCACGACGACTACATCCGCACGACCGAACCGCGGCACAAGAAGGTCGTCCAACAATTCCTTCAGAAGTTGTTCGATCAAGGCCTCATCTACAAAGGTCAGAAGACCGACTGGTATTCGACCCGGCAGGAACAATTCCTGACGGACAAGGACCGGGCGCCGGACGGCTCCTGGCCGGAGATCTACGGCGAGGTCACCCAGACGACCGAAGAGAACTACTATTTCAAGCTGACGCAGTTCCAGCCCTGGCTGGTCGAGCACCTCCGCGCGCACCCGGACTTCATCACGCCGCGCTTCCGCCAGAACCAAGTCCTCGAGTTCCTCAAGGAACCGATGAACGACCTGTGCATCTCCCGCCCGAAGACCCGCCTGACCTGGGGCATCGAACTGCCCTTCGACACCGCCTTCGTCACCTACGTCTGGTTCGATGCCCTGACCAATTACTATTCCGCCGTCACGGACAAAGGCCTCTGGCCCGCCGACGTGCATGTCATCGGCAAGGACATCCTCTCGCCTCCCCACGCGGTCTACTGGCCCTGCATGCTGAAGGCACTCGGCATCGAGCCCCCGCGCCAGCTGCTCGTCCACGGCTGGTGGACGGTCAACAATCAGAAGGCTTCGAAGTCCGCCGGCAATGCCGCCGACACCCTCGGCTTCGTCGCTTCGCACGGGGCCGACGCCTTCCGCTTCTACCTTTGCCGCGAGATGGTGGTCGGCCAGGACGCGGACTTCTCGACGCAGACTTTCGAGAACCGCTACAAAGCCGACCTAGGCAACAACCTCGGCAACCTCGTCAACCGCCTCCTCAACATGGTGGGCCGTAACTATGGAGGCGCCATTCCGGCCGCCGCCGCGGACGAAGATCTCGAACAGAACCTCCGTCGTCTCTGGGACGACAGCGTGAAGAAATACGCGGAGGCTTTCGGCGACTATCAGGTCAGCCACGCCCTTGAAGCGCTCTGGGTCTTCATCAGCGCGATGAATGCCTACATCGAAGCCCGCGCGCCGTGGAAGCTGGCGAAGTCCGCCGACGCCGCCGACCGCGCACGCCTCGACTCCTGCCTGGCCCACGTGGCCGAAGGTCTCCGTCTCGTCGGCACCTTGCTGACCCCGGTGATGCCGGCGACCTGCGACAAACTGCTCACGAACATCGGCCGACCGGTGGCCACGACTTTCGAGGGCCAGTTGAGCTGGTCGGCCGTCTGCACGGGCGCGAAAGTCGCCGAAAAATGCATCCTTTTCCCGCCGATCGAGGCGCCGAAAGAAACTCCGCCCGCCTGATTGGACATCGGGTAAGGATGGCCTAACCTTCCGGATATGGAACCTGTCAAGATCCTCGATGAGGCCGACCTCTTGGCCAAGGCCGAGGCTCGGGCCGGGGAACATGGTTTCGTCTCCTATCAGTTCGAAGTCACGGAGCTAGATCCGCTGGCGGTCCTCGAGACGCTCGATGAGCCGGCACCGCGTGGTTACTTCGAAAACCCGTCCCGGCGTCGTTCCCATGCCGCCGGCGCCCCGGTACGCCAGTGGCGCGGCCGCGGAGAGCGTCGTTTCGCGGACGCCGATGGCTGGCTGAAGGCAATCGACGCCGAACTGACGTGCGTCGGTCATCGTCCACGCGTCATCGCGACTTTTCCTTTCTACCCAGGCACCGAAAATGAGGGTGCCGAAGCTCGGATGTTCCTACCCGGGTGGCAGGTCGTCAGTGAAGAAGGTCTGACTACCGTCACGCTCGTAGAGCCGGCCGGTCCCGGCTGCGCCGCCCGCCTCGCGGTCCGGGCCGATGGCTTCCGTCGTTTCAGTTACCGCTCGACACCGCCGTCGCCCCGCGCGCCGGTCCCGACGGTGCTGTCGGAAGTCGGCGGTGCGTGGTTCCCCTCGGCGGTGCTTCGCGCCACCGAACTCATCCGGGAAGGCTCTTTCGAGAAGATCGTGCTATCACGAGCCTTCGACTGGCGCCGCAGCGAACCTTTCAGCGCCTACGCGACCCTGCATCGGCTCCGGCGCGGAAACCCACAATGTCACACCTTCCTCGTCGACGAGGACGAAGGCTGCCTCGTCGGCTCGACCCCGGAGACTTTGCTGTCCTTGTTCGACGGCGCCGTCCGCTCCGAATCCGTGGCGGGCACGACGCGACGGGGCGAATCCGCCTCCGAGGACGCCTCGCTCGCCGAGGCCTTGCTCACGAGCGACAAGGATCGCCGCGAGCATACGGCGGTCACCGCCTCCATCCTCCGTCGATTGCGCATGGTCGGCGTCCTCGCCGCGACCTCGCGCAACGCCGAACTCCTCCGCCTGGGCAACGTGATGCACCTCCGCACGCCCATCGAAGGCACCATGCCGGCCGACCGACGGTTCCTTGAGGTCGCCGGCGAGCTCCATCCGACGCCGGCGGTCGGCGGCAAGCCGCGCGCCCTCGCCCTGCCCTTCATCCCCGGCTTCGAGCCCCATCAGCGCGGCCTCTATACCGGCGCCGTCGGCTGGGTCCGCTCGGACGGACAATCCGGAAAACTCTTCGTCGCCCTCCGTTGCGCCCGCCTGAAAGGCTCCTCGGCCCGCGCCTTCGCCGGAGCCGGCATCGTCGCGGGCTCCGACCCGGGGGCGGAAGCCACGGAGACCGAGATGAAGCTGCGCACGATCCTCGAGGCGTTGATCTGAGGATGAAGGTCGTCCTGCAACGTGTCCTGAGCGCCTCCGTGAGCGTCGACGGGGTCACCAGCGGTTCGATCGGGCTCGGCTATCTGCTGCTCGTCGGCATCGCCGCCGGCGATGACGAGTCGATCGTCCGCCGCCTCGCCGCAGAGGTGGCGAAGGCCCGCCTGATGCCTGACAGCCAAGGCAAGATGGGCGTCAATCTGCGCGACGCCGGCGGCGAGGCCCTCGCAGTCAGCCAGTTCACGCTCTTGGCCGATTTCTCCAAAGGCAACCGCCCCTCCTTCAACGGCGCGGCCCGCCCGGAACTCGCCCGGCCGTTGTTCGACCTATTCGTCGCCGAACTCTCGAAGCACCTCGGACGCCCCGTGCCGACAGGCGTGTTCGGAGCGGACATGCGGGTCGAACTCGTCAATGATGGGCCGGTGACGATCGTCCTGGAGTAGTTTAGGCTTAACCTCCGGTCGGGATAGCCCTACCCCTCTGCTTCTTCCATGCTCTCCGTCCGCATCATCCCCTGTCTCGACGTCCACGGCGGCCGTGTGGTCAAGGGCGTGAAGTTCGAAGAGCTGCGTGATGCCGGCGACCCCGTCGCGGTCGCCGCGGCCTACGAGAAGCAAGGCGCCGACGAGCTCGTCTTCCTCGATATCACCGCCTCGAGCGACGAACGCCGCACCATGGTCGACGTCGTCGAACGCACCGCCGATCAGGTCTTCATGCCGCTCACGGTCGGTGGCGGCTTACGTTCCGTGGAGGACATCCGGACCATGCTTAACGCCGGCGCGGATAAGGTCTCTCTCAACACTTCGGCCATCAAGGATCCCGCGCTCGTCAAGGAAGCCGCCCGCAAGTTCGGCAGCCAGTGCATCGTGGTCGCGATCGACGCCAAGAACGTCGGTCCAGGCAAGTGGGAGGTCTTCACGCACGGTGGCCGCAACCCGACGGGCCTCGACGCCATAGCCTGGGCCAAGCAGGCCCACTCCCTCGGAGCCGGCGAGATCCTGCTCACCAGCATGGATCGCGACGGCACGGCCGCCGGATACGACATCCCTCTGAACCACGCCGTCTCCTCCGCCGTCGAAGTTCCGATCATCGCCTCAGGCGGTGCGGGCAACTTGGATCATATGGCCGATGTCCTGAAGCAAGGCGGCGCCAGCGCGGTGCTCGCCGCGAGCATCTTCCATTTCGGCACCTACACCGTCCGCCAGGCCAAGGAGCACCTACGTGCCGCCGGCCTGCCGGTCCGGCTTTAAGCGCCGGTCGGAGGAACCGCCTTCGGCATCACCAGGATCTTGTCCAGGCGATGGCCGTCCATGTCGACGACCTCGAAGATATGACCCAAGGCCTCGACGCGGTCACCCTCATTGGGAATACGACCTAGCGTGCGCATGATGAAACCGGAGATGGCCGTGAAGCGGCCGGTACCCTCGCCCGGAAAACGACCGACGATACCCGTCGCTTCGCGGAAATCATCCAAGGTCACGATCGCGTCGACGATCCAGCTTCCGTCTTCGCGTCGACGGATCGGCTTAGGCTGAGCGACGGGCGAGCCTTCGTTCGGGAGTTCGCCGACGACTGATTCTAAGACATCATTCAGCGAGACGACGCCGCGGACCCGGCCGAACTCGTCGGTCACGAGGGCGATGTGAATCTTGTCCTTACGGAACCTCTCGAGCAGATGCGTGCCGGTGCACTGCGGCGGCACGGTCGGCGGCTCCGTCAGCAGGTCCTTGATGGAGGCGCTGCCGGCCAAGGATAAGTTCGCCCAGAGCCGCTTCACGGAGACCACCCCGAGCGGACGATCCGGCGAGCCGCGGAAGACCGGGAACCAAGTATGGCCCGAGGCGACGACCTTACGCCAGTTGACTTCGTCAGAGTCTTCCAGGTTGAGCCAGACGACGCGGTTGCTGGGCGTCATCAGGCGTTCGGCGGTGATGAGGTCCAGAGATAAGGCGCCATGAACCATGCGGTGCTCCGCGGCGTGCAGGACGCCGGAGGCCATGCCCTGGTCGACCATCATGCGTAGTTCATCTTCAGACATCGTATCCTCGGGCGTGCGCTTCCGACCGAAGAGACGCAGGATGATATCCGCGAAGAAGCCGAGCGTGCTCACCAGCGGCGAAGCCAGCAGGGAGACCAACATCATCGGTCGGGAAAGCAGGACCGCCAAACCTTCGGGGTCGGAGAGCCCCAGTCGCTTGGGCACGATCTCCGCGCAGATGATCGTCAGTGAGCCGATCACGAAAGAGACTCCCATGCGGGAGAGGTTGGCGGCATTATCATGGAGCCACGCGAAGGAACTTTCGCGGAGATGCGGCTCCAAGGCGGCGGCGATAGGCGCCCCGCCGAAGGTGGCGGCGATGATGCTGCCGAAGGTCAGACCGACCTGGACGGTGGAAAGGAACTTGGAAGGGTTCGCCAGCAGCTCCAGGGCAGCCTTGGCGCCCTTGCTGCCATCCTCGGCTAGGCGTGTCAGGCGGCGACGGTTGGACGACACCAGCGCCATTTCCGAGAGCTCGAAAATACCGATGGTCGCCCAGCAGGCCAATATGACGAATAATTCCACCAAACAGGGCTACGGACTCCCTTGTGGACAGTCAAATCCGCTTGTTCACCCCCTGCCTAAGCCTAGTTTAAACCCTCAATGGCGACTCATTTCGAGGCAATCATCGTCGGCAGCGGCATCGGAGGGTTGAGTTTCGCGCTCAACCTGGCCGAACGCGGACATGCTGTCGCGATCGTCACGAAGAAGACCAGTTCCGAGTCGAACACGAATTGGGCCCAAGGCGGTATCGCCTGCGTGACCGACCAGACCGATGACTTCGCCAGCCACGTCCAGGACACGCTCACCGCCGGGGACGGCCTTTGCGACCTGGCGGCGGTCCGTCACATCATCGAAGCGGGCCCGGCCCGGGTCGCCGAACTCATCGCCTGGGGGGTGCAGTTTGAAAACGGAGTCGACGGACGTCCTGACCTCGGTCGCGAAGGCGGCCATTCGAAGCGTCGCATTCTCCACGCGCGCGACATGACCGGCCGAGCCATCGAATCGGCGCTCCTCCGCGCGATCGCCCGCTCGCCCAAGGTCAAGATGCTGGAGCACCACCTCGCGATCGATCTGATCACCCGCGCCAAGCTGGGACTCTGCCCGGTCGGCGCCACCGAAGATCGGGTGCTTGGCCTGCACGTGCTTAACACGAAGGCAGGACGCGTCGAAACCCTCTCCGCCGCGACGGTGGTGCTGGCGACGGGCGGCACCGGCCAAGTCTACCAGTTCACGACCAATCCCGACATCGCCACCGGCGACGGTATCGCGATGGCCTACCGCGCAGGCGCCGAAGTCCGTGACATGGAGATGGTGCAGTTCCATCCGACGGCCCTGAAGGCACCGGATGGCGGACGGGCCTTGATCTCTGAAGCCGTGCGCGGCGAAGGCGCGATCCTGCGCGACCTCTCCTTGCGGGCGTTCATGAAGGACTTCCATCCGCTCGGCGACCTCGCGCCCCGCGATATCGTCGCCCGCGCGATCGATTCCGTGATGAAGAAGGATGGCGTGCCCCACGTCCTGCTCGACGCCACGCAGGTCGCCAAGGGCCACCTGCCCGAACGTTTCCCGCATATCTACGAGACCTGCCGCAAGGCGGGCTTCGACCTCGCGACCGAGCCCGTGCCCGTCGTGCCCGCCGCCCATTACCTCTGCGGCGGCGTCGCGACCGACCTGCAAGGTCAGACGACCTTGGCCGGCCTGTTCGCCGTCGGCGAAGTCGCCTGCACGGGCCTGCATGGCGCCAACCGCCTGGCTTCCAACTCGCTGCTCGAAGCGGTCGTGCTCGCCCATGACGGCGCCGCCGCGGCCCACGAAGAGATCCTTCGGTCGACGCCGCCCGCCGGCGCCCTGCCGGCCTGGATCGACGGTTCGGCCGGCGACCCCGATGAGCGCGTCGTACTGACGCATAACTGGGACGAACTCCGCCGCACGATGTGGGATTATGTCGGCATCGTCCGTTCGACGAAGCGCCTGCAGCGCGCCCGCACCCGCATCGGCACGTTGTCCGACGAAGTCCGCGAGTATTACTGGAATTTCCGCGTCGAACCGCGTCTCCTGGAGCTACGCAACCTGATCCAAGTCGCGGAGCTCATCATCGACTGCGCCTTGCAGCGTCGGGAAAGCCGCGGACTTCACTTCACCCTCGATTATCCGGCGAAGCTGGCCGAAGCCCGGCACACTTCCGTCCGTCGCCCGCTCGGCCGCGCATGAAAATCGCCATCATCGGAACGGGAGCCCTCGGTGGTTGGTATGCCGGCTTGTTAACCGAAGCCGGCCACGAAGTCCATTGCCTCGCCCGCAGCGACCACGAGGTGATCAACCGGGACGGGCTGACCCTCCGGAATAAAGGAACGCAGCGCTGTGTGCGCGTCGCCTCAGCGACGCCGGACCCGTCCGAGATCGGGCCCTGCGACCTGGTCGTGGTGACGCTTAAGTCCACCTCCAACGCCGCCCTGCCCGGATTGCTCGGACCCTTGCTCGGCCCGGCAACCCTCGTCGTGACCCTCCAGAATGGCATGGGCAACGTCGAAGCCCTCGCGCGACTCCTGCCGACCGAACGCATCGTAGCCGGACTCTGTTTCGTCTGCATCAACCGGGTGGCTCCGGCGGTCATCGACACCACGCTCGCCGGCTATGTCCGCATGGCTGCCGCCGTCGGCCCGATCAGCCCCGCCGTCGAACGTTGCGTCGAGATCTTCGCCGCCGCCGGTGTCGACTGCCAAGCCGAAGCCTCGTTGGAAAGCGTACTCTGGAAGAAGCTCTGCTGGAACATCCCCTTCAACGGACTCGCCATCGCCGGCGGCAGCATCACCACGGATCTCATCCTCGGCGACCCCGCGCTCAACGAGCGTGCTTACTTACTGATGAAAGAAGTCCAGGCGGCGGCCTTCGCCCGCGGACATGGCTTCGAAGACACCCATATCAAACGTCAGTTCGTCGTCACCGTCGGCATGGGACCTTATCGTCCTTCCAGCCTCATCGACTTCGTCGAAGGTCGGGACGTCGAAGTCGAAGGCATCTGGGGCGAACCCTTGCGACGCGGACAAGCGGCCGGCGTGAAGATGCCTGAGACCGAGAAGCTGGTGGCCGAGATCAAGGCCCGGATCGCCGCACGCAAGTAAGGCGTCAACGTCCGAGCTTCCCTAGCTGATCACGAACAAGGTCGGCGATTCGCTCCTTGGACAGGAAACTGGCTTGCTGATCCGAGATCACGTAAAACGAGTCCAGCACTCTGCCGCTCCGGTCCTCCAAGGTCAGGCGAAGCGAAACCTTGCCGACGGGCATGCCGGGTCTCACCGGACGCGAATACCACACGGCGTACAGGATCGCATCCGCGCCGGCGCGCTCAGCGGCCGCCACATATCCGCGGGATCGGAGCACCCGGACCGATGTATCATGGATGACATCGCCGCATAGGGCGAGGGCGGGAGAGGGGGCGCCGACGGCTTCTTCGACATAGACGCTTCGCACCAGGACAGGCGGGGCGTCCGGACCGGCGCACCCGGCCAGACCGAGCGCAAGGTAGCCCAGAAAACGGAGGGTCGCCTGCCTGAATCGGTGCATAACTTGTTTATTACCCGTTCTCGCCCCGCGTCCAGCAGGGACATGATGGGACGGGTTGACCTTTGCGCTTCGCGGAGGTCCCCTCTCCCCATGGCCCGAGTCCAAGCCGTCACGTTCGACCTCGCAGGCACCCTGCTCTTCCCGCACCCCTCGGTAGGTGCGATCTACGCCGCGTGCGCCCAAACCCATGGCGTCGAGATCGAAGCCGCCGTCCTCGATGCGGCCTTCCCGCTGGCGTTCAAAGGCGGACCGAAGAACGCCAGACCCGAGGTCTTCTGGCGAGAAGTCGTCCAACGGTGCTTCGGCCCGGCCTTACCCTCTTCAAAGACCGAGTTGGTCTTCCATTCCTGCTGGGAGGCCTTCGCCAAACCCGAAGCCTGGCGGCTCGCACCGGGCACCCTGCAGGCGATCTCGGCGATCCGCTTCCTCGGCGTCCGGGTCGGCGTGCTTTCGAACGCGGACGCGCGGATGCGCAAGGTCCTCGAAGGACACGGACTCTTGAAGCATCTCGACGGCATCTTCCTTTCAGAGGAAACCGGTTACACGAAGCCTGACGCCCGCGCGTTCGGCCAGGCCGCGCGCTCCTTGGGCGGCGCGGTCTCCGGCCTGGTGCATTTCGGAGACAGCCCGACCGAGGACGGCGAAGGCGCCCGCGACGCCGGCGCGACCGGCGTAGTCGTAGGCGGTGCGCATGCTCCTGAACGCTGCCTGCGCAACGAACGCATCTCCGAGGCTCCTTACGCCGTACGCGCCCTGCTCACGGAAGGAAAGCTCAAGGGTAAGTTCTCTCGCACCGTCCAGAACCTCCTCGCCAACCTGCGCGGCCTGCCGGAAGACCGCGGACGTTCCAGCGACCGACCGCTCAAGACCATCGACGATGCGGTGCAGGATGCCTTCAAGAAGCTGCGCCTGGACAAGCCCGTGCCCGAGACGGCCATCGTCGCGCACTGGCTGGAGCTGCTACCGCTGAAGCTGGCGAAACGGTCTGCCCCGCTCCGCGTGCTCGAAGGCGGTAAGCTCGTCGTGCAATGCGAGAACTCCGTCATCAAGTCCGAGATCCGCTTCCACGAACGCGCCATGCTGGCGAAGATCCGACTCCTGCGCGGCTGCCAGGAGGTCCGCGCGATCAGCTTCGTCAACGCCTGATCAGTTCGCCTTCGGCTCGTATGGACGCTGGAAGACGTCCTTGAAGTCGTAGACGTCCTTGAAGTCCTCGAGATTATCCTCCTCGGAACGGCCGAACAGACCCGTCTCGATGATGTTGAAGACCACGTTGCCGACATCGACGGACTTGCGCAGGCCCCAGTTATGGAGCAAAGGATAAGACATCGGGCCGTAGGTCTCGAGCACGTGCTGACGGAAACCCTCGAGCAGCTGCGGACCCGAGACATGGCGGTTCACGATGCTCTTCCCCTTCTTGGGTTCGCCGTGGACGATCTTCTGGGCGTGGTCGAGACCGAGACGCACGACGTCATAGGCCTGCGGCTGATAACGGGGATCCTTCAGGCGGATGAGACGTACGGCTTCGTCGAAATCCATGTTCAGGACAGTTTGGCGAGTTCGGCGAGCAGCCGGGCGTTCTGGACTTCGGTGCCGACGGTGAGGCGGAGCCAACCCGTCATGCCGTAGCCGCGGAGCGGACGGACGATGACGCCGGCCTTCTGCAACGTGGTGAAAGCCTCTTCAGCCTTAGGTATCTGGGCCGCCAGGAAGTTGGCCTTGCCGTCGATGAAGGCGAAGCCGAGCTGCTTGAGGCCGGCGGAGAGCTGGGCGATGCCAGCCGCATTGACCTCACGGGTGCGACGCACGAAAGCGTCGTCATCTAGGGCGGCCTCGGCGGCGGCCAAGGCCGGCAGGTTGACGTTGAAGGGCTGGCGGACGCGGTTTAGCAGTCCGCAGACTTCGGTCGAACCCATCAGGTAGCCGACGCGCAGGCCGGCGAGACCATAGGCCTTGGAGAAAGTGCGTGACAGGACGACCTTACGGCCGGACTTCATCAGCGGGCGCAGATCAGCCGACGCCTCGAGGTATTCCGTGTAGGCCTCGTCGAGACAGAAGATGACGTCTTCCGGCAACGAAGCCGCGAAGGCGAGAATATCGGCCGGTTCGTCGGTGCCACCCGTCGGATTGTTGGGGCTGGCCAGGAAGACAATCCGGGTCTTGGGCGTGACCGCGGCGCGCATGGCCTTCAGGTCATGACGGTAGCCGGGCATCGGCACTTCCACCGGGGTGGCGCCGAAGAGCATCGTGGCGAGCTTGTAGACGATGAACGCCTGCGAGCCGAAGACGACCTCGTCGCCGGGACGAAGGAAAGCCTGCGCGAGCAGGATCATCACCTCGTTGGAACCGTTGCCGATGACGAAATTTGCGGGCTCGAGCGCCCACTTCTTCGCGAGCTTCTCCCGGAGGAAGGTGCAGCCGCCGTCGGGATAAAGATGACAGTTTTCGAGGGCCTTGCGTGCGGCGGCCAAGCCCAGCGGCGAAGGGCCGAGGGGGTTCTCGTTCGAGGCCAGCTTGATCACGGCGGACGGGTCGAGCCCGAACTCCCGGGCGACGACTTCGATGGGCCGGCCAGCCTCGTAGACGGGCTGAGTCAGCACAGGGCGATTGGCGAGGTCGGCGTAGGTGGCCATGCGTGGAACACTCATGAGGGAGAATCCCTTCAAGGCAAGCGTCCGCATGCCGCCTCCCCGCTTGCCAGCGAGGGGGGCGGCAGGTAGACGAACGCACATGAAGATCATCGTCACAGGAGCCTCCGGATTCCTTGGCCGCGAAGTCTGCCTCGCCGCCTTGCGCCGCGGCCATGAGGTGCTGGCGCTAGGTGGCTCCCGCGCGCCCGTGGTGCCGGGCGTGGCGCAGGCCCGCGCCTTCGATCTCTGCTCCGAGGCCGCGCTCGAAGCCCTCGTGCTCGAAGAGTTCCCGCACGCCGTCGTCCATTGCGCCGCCTTTCCGACGATCGAAGCCTGCCAGGCCGACCCCGTCCGCGCCCAAGTGCTCAACGCCGAAGTCCCGAAGAAGCTGGCGCAGCTCTGCTTCCACCTGGGTGCGAAGCTCGTCCACCTTTCCACCGACACCGTCTTCGACGGCGTCACCGGCAGTTATCAGCACACCGACCACCCCAAGCCGCTCAACCTATACGGCGAGACCAAGGCCGCCGCCGAGGTCGAAGTCCTGCGCTACGGCCGCGAGCACGCCGCCGTCCTGCGCACCTCGCCGATCATCGGCAACTCCGTGAGCGGCGACCGGGGTCTCCATGAAAGGCTCTTCGTCTCCTGGAAAGAAGGCCGGGCCGTCTCCCTCTTCACCGATGAGATCCGTCAGCCGGTCGAAGTCTCGAATCTCGCGGACGTGACGATCGAGCTTTGCGAACGGAACAACCTATCGGGCCTTTATCACTGGGCCGGCACCGAAGCCATGAGCCGCCACGAGATCGGCGCCCGCATCGCCCGTCACTTCGGATTGGATGCCGACAGCCTGGTGCGGCCGATCACCCGGGCCGAAGTCCCGGCCGCGGCCGCTCGGCCGCGCGACCTCAGCCTCAGGCTTCATCCCCTCGTCGGCAAGCTGCGCACTCCCGCCCAGTCATTCGAAGATCAATTGGCGCAGCTGCGCGTCCCTCGGGGCAGCGAAAACTGGTATGAACAGGTCACCGGCCGAAAGGTCGTGCGTCGGCTCGAAAAGGGCATAGACTTCTGAACATGGACGTTCTGCCTCGCCAAGCCGCCGACGCCATCGTGAACATGGCGGCGGACCAGATGCTGCTGGAGCATTACCCTGCCCCTGATCGCGTACGCTTTCGCCCGTTCGCGTGGTCCGAGCCGAGCTACACCTTCGGCGTTTCGCAGGCATGGGCCAAATACCGCGCCCTGATCCCGGCGCATTTCCCGTTGGTACGACGTTGCACCGGCGGGGGACTCGTCTCGCACCTCGACGACTGGACCTTCGCCCTGGTCATCCCGCCCGCCCATCCGCTCTTCAAGGCCGATGCGATGGCGACTTACGCCGCGGTCCATGAAGCGCTCTTGGCCGCGTTGGTCGCCCAAGGACAACCGGTGAAGCTATCCCCCGTCCCGGAAGGTAAGCGGGAGTTCCAAGCTCCCGACGCCTGCGCGCAACGTGCCGAACCCAACGATCTCGTCCGCTCCGACGATGGCCGCAAGGTCGCGGGCGCCGCGCAGAAGCGCAATCGGCACGGCTTGCTCATCGAAGGTTATGTCTGGAAGCCGTTCCTCACCGGCTGCGACTGGCTGCGCTTCGAAAAGGATTTCGTCACGCAGCTGGGACGCGTCCTCCAGAGCGTGCCGGTTGAGGTCGCGGAACCGACCTACGATCAGTTCGACCACGAAGGCACTTGGGCCAAGTTCGCCTCGAAGGAGTGGAACCAGCGGATTTAAGCGAACAGGTCTAATTCCGGACCGGCTTGCTTGCCCGTCGGCTTGGTCGCTGGCGCCTTCTTGGGCGCAGCTGATGGCGAGGCCTGCGCTGAGGCTCCCGGGGCCCTGGCGGGCAAGCCAGACCCGGCCTCGAGGCCGCCCAGGATCTCGCGGGCGCGCTGGACCACTGCCGGAGGCATGCCCGCGAGGCGGGCGACCTGGATACCGTAGGAACGGTCCGCGGCGCCGGGCACGACCCGGCGGACGAAGACGATCTCGTCCTGCCATTCCTTGACCGCGACGGACCAGTTCCGCAGACGAGGACGGTCCGCGGCCAGCTTGGTAAGTTCGTGGTAATGGGTGGCGAAGAGCGTACGCGGTCCGGCGGAGCCGTCTCCGTGAAGATGTTCGGCGACCGCCCAGGCGATGCTGATGCCGTCGTAAGTGCTCGTGCCGCGGCCGATCTCATCCAGGACGACGAGCGAACGGTCGGTCGCGTTATTGAGGATGTTGGCGGTCTCGTTCATCTCGACCATGAACGTCGAGTTGCCGCGCGAGAGTTCATCGGACGCCCCGACGCGGCAGAAGATACGATCGACGAGACCGATGCGGGCCTTGGTGGCGGGGACCCAGCAGCCGAGATGCGCCAGCAAGGCGATGAGCGCCACCTGCCGGATATAGGTCGACTTACCTGCCATGTTGGGGCCGGTCAGCAAGGCGATCTGCTCGCCGGAACCGGCGAGGCGGGTGTCGTTCGGCACGAAAGAGCCGGCACCGGGACGAGCCTGCAGCATGCGTTCGACGACAGGATGACGACCTTGCTCGATCTCCAGGACGTCGGAATCGTCGACGACCGGCTGGCACCAGTTGGCTTCGCGGGCCAGGTCCGCCCAGCCGCGCAGGACATCGACTTCGGCCACGACGAGGGCCGTGGCGAGCAACGCTTCGGTGCGGGCGACGACCTCCGCCAGCAAGGCTTGGAAAAGTTCGGTCTCCCGGGCGAGCGCCTGCTCATCGGCGCGGAGGACCTCGCGTTCCTTGGCGCGAAGTTCCTCGGTGGTGAAGCGCTCGGCGTTCACCATGGTCTGCTTACGAATATAATCCGCCGGGACGGCGGCCAAGTTGGCCTTGGTGATCTCGATGGCGTAACCGAAGGCGCCATTGTAGCGGACCTTCAGCGACTTGATGCCGGTGCGGCTCTGCTCATTGCGCTCGAAATCCGCGATCCAGCCCTTGCTGTCCGAAGCGAGCGAGCGAAGGCGGTCGAGCTCCGCGTCATAACCGGTGCGCAAGGCGCCCCCTTCGGTCAGGTCGACCGGGAGTTCGTCGCCAAGGGCGGCTTCCAGGCGAGTCAGCAGCGCCGGCTCGGTCTCGATGCGCGCGGCTAGCGCGGCGAGCGTGCCGCCGGGCAAGGCCTGCAGTTCCTCTCGCAAAGGGGGCAGCGAACGCAACGTATCACGGATGCCGCCCAGCTCGCGGGGATTGCGCAGACGGTTCTGCAGGCGGGCGAGGATGCGGGCGAGGTCGCGGACGCCGCGCAAGGCCTCGGCGACGCGAGAAGCTGCGCCGGGGTGACGGACGAATTCGCCGACGGCAGCCTGACGACGGCTGATGAGTCCGAGGTCGGTGGATGGTTCGGCGAGCCACAAGGCCAGCAGACGCGCCCCCGCGGGCGTCTCCGTCCGGTCGATGGTCTCCAGCAGTGAACCTTCACGGGCGCCGCCCGAGGCCGCGAAGAGCTCGAGGTTGCGGGATGAAGCGGCATCCAGGAGGACCGAGTCTCCGAGTTTGGCTTCGATCAGGCGGAACAGATTCTTAGGCCGATCGCAGAGCGAATCAGTGACGTAGCCTAGCACCGCGCCGGCGACGCCGAGGGCGGCATGTTCGTCGGTCAGACCGAAGCCGGCCAGGCCGTGGACGGAGAGCGTCTGCGCGACGAGGCGGGCGCCGGCGGCACCGTCGAAGTTCCAGCCTGGCAGGCGGGAGACCGCCCTGCCCTGCAGGAAGACTTCAAGAGCTTCGCGGTCGGCCGCGGACGGCTCGAGGCCTTCGGGCAGGATGATTTCGCGGGGCGAGACCGAATGAAGCAACGGGAGCAGACGCGAAGGGCTGCTGTCTGAAGCGAGACGGAAATCGGCCGTCGAGACGTCGAGCCAGGCGGCGTGCCAGCCTTGCTTGTCCCAACAGAGCGCGGCGAGGTAGTTGCCGCGACGGGAGTCGAGTTGAGAATCCTCCAGCGCCGTCCCCGGGGTCAGGATGCGAGTGAGTCCGCGTCGCACGAGCTTACCAGCGACGGGGGCTTCCAACTGGTCGCAGATCGCGACCTTCCAGCCTGCCGCCAGCAGGCGATTCACGTAAGCCGGGGCGGCATGGTGGGGCAGACCGGCCATCGGTGTCTCGTGACGCTTCGTCAGCGTCAGCCCGAGCACCTTGGCGGCGACCTCGGCGTCCTGACCGAAGACTTCGTAGAAGTCACCGAGACGGAAGAGCAGGATCGTGCCTTCCGCGAGTTTATCGCGGAACTCACGGTACTGCCGCTGCATCGGGGTTTCCTTCTCCACGCAAAGGAGCGAAAGCCCCGGGAGGGTCTCCGCAAGTGCGGACTACCGGCCCCGGCCCGGACGGACCGGGAAGTTGCTCACATCAGCTGGGCGGCGAGTTCGGACAAGGCGCTGCGGACCCCGCTGAGGAGTCGCACGTTCGCCGTGATGGCGTGACCCTTCATTCGCTCATGGGTATGGATGAGTCCGTTGGACTTGCCGTCGAGATAAGGCGTGTCGACCTGGTCGAGGTCGCCGATGAGGACGACCTTGGAGCCCTCCCCGATACGGGTGATGACGGTCTTGGCCTCGTGCGGGGTCATGTTCTGGGCTTCGTCCACGATCATGAACGCGTGGCCGATCGAACGGCCACGGATGAACGTCATCGCCTCGATCTCGATCAGCCCTGAGTCGATGAGCCACTGGTAAGGCTTGCGCGGCTGATTGATCGCCTGGAACTGCGAGCCAAAGATCGGCTGCGGCGTCTTCATCGCCTGGGCCTTCTTTTGGCGACGTTGCGTGTCGGTGGCGACGGCCTCCTTCGCGGTCGGCGTCGCGGCGGCGTTGCCGTTCTTCGAGAAGAGCACCTCGAGGTTGTCGAAATACGGCTGGATGTAGGGCGACAGCTTCTCCTCCTTGGAGCCGGGCAAAGCGCCGATGTCCTTGCCGATCTGCACGACCGGACGCGAGACGTAGAGCTTCTTATAAGGAGAGAAGTCGCTGAGCACCTGGGACAGCGCCGCGGCGATCGAGAGGAAGGTCTTGCCCGTGCCGGCACGACCGAAGCAGGTGACCAAGCGGATCTCCGGGTTCAGCAAGGCGTCCAGGAAGATCCACTGCTCGAAGTTCTTGGGGATGACGCGCATGCCCCGGGGCATCTGCAGGCCCTTGCGGGCGCCGCTGTCGGAGGACATGAATTCGCGGTAAAGACCTAGCGGGACGAAGGCGCCGTCGCCGAGGTGGCGGGCGGGCTCGCTCCAGGAGTCCGAAGTGAACATCACGTATTCGTTGATGAGCAGCGGCGGCTCTTCCTTCACCTTTACCTGGACCTGGCCGAGCTCCCGGAAATCGCGCATCGCGGCGGCGGTGACCTTGATCGTGCGGTAGTCGCCGACGTCGCTGGTCTCGACGCGGTCGTTGCGGTAATCTTGGACCTCGAGGCCGAGGGCCTGCGCCTTCAAGGCCATGCAGGCGTCCTTGGTGACGAGGATGACCGCGCCCTTGGAGGTATCGCGCAGATAGAGCGCGGAGGCGATGATGCGGTGATCGGGGGCGTCGACCTGCATGAAGACCGCGCGGAGGCGTTCGGCCTTCGTACCGCTGAAGTGGTCGCGGATGAGCGCCTCGTTGATCACGATGCGCAGTTCGCCGCCGTCGCGGAGATCGGCGTGCAGCGAACCCGGCTTCGAGGGATCGCCGTCGACGATGTCCTTCAAGGGGCGATTCTCGAAGAGCGCCCGGATGGCCCGGTTCACGCGGCGCGCGCTGGCGCCGAGCTGACCTTGCTGGGTCTTCAGACGATCGAGCTCCGACAAGACCTCGACGGGCACGGCGACGATGTGCTCATCGAACTTGAACAGGGACTCGGGATCGTGAATCAGTACGTTGGTGTCCAGGACGTAAGTCTTTTTCACGTCCTTGATGGTGTCCCATCCCCGAGGGCGGGCAACCCGTAAAAACTTATTTCGGCGGAGCGATTGCGCGGAGGTAATCCCAACTATAGATACCGGTCCGGTGTCCGTCGCTGAACTCGAAGCTCACCGCATAGTTACCCACGCGACTCATCCCTGTCACCGTCACGCCGGGGAACCGACGGGGTCCGTCGCCGCCCCAGCGCTGGCCAAGGATGTCCACCTCACCCATGTTCTCGGCGCTCGGGGAAAGTTCCCGCAGGAGCTCCGCCCGCAGGCACTGCTCATGTCCGTCCTCCCAGGTGAGGGCGACGAAGTCCCCGATGATCTGAAGGTCGCGTGGCGGCCGCATGGGACGAAAGTGGACGGGCCGAGGGCGGGCGCAAGCGGGTACGTATCGGACGACCTTGACTCCGAGCCGCCGCTGGAGACCCTGCCCTCTCATATGGCAGGCGTAGGCAAACTCCTCAAACAGGCCCAGAAGATGCAGCGTGGCATCGCCGAGGCTCAGCAGCAGCTCGCAGCCGAAAGGCTCGAAGTCTCCCACGGCGGCGGCGCGATCCGCGTGACGGTCGACGGCCATGGGCTCGTCCACGGGCTAAGCATCGACCCGGAGTTCCTCAAAGAGGAGAAGAGCGTGGTCGAACAGGCCCTCGTGCTCGCCCTCCAAGAAGCCTCGGCCAAGGCCCGCGCCCTGCACGAGGCCACGATGTCGAAGGCCACGGCCGGTTTCTCCCTGCCCGGGATGTGATCGCTCGTGACCCCTTCTTTCGACAAGGTCCGCCAGCTCCTGAAGATGCTTCCCGGCATGGGGCATCGCTCCGCTGAACGCCTCGCCCTCCACCTGCTGGTCGAGCGCCCCGGCAAGCTCGCGCCTCTGCTCGAATCCTTGCAGGCCGCCGCCGCCGCCGTCCGGCGTTGCGGCCGTTGCGGCAGCCTCGCCGAAACCGAGCTCTGTCCGGTCTGTCAGGACGTCAAACGCGACCCTGCCGCCGTCTGCGTGGTCGAACAGGTCCCCGACCTCATGGCCATCGAGCGCTCCGCCGCCTATCGTGGCACCTATCACGTCCTGCACGGCCGCCTATCACCCATCAACGGCGTCGGTCCGGATCAGCTCAACCTCGCGACGTTCGAGCAACGCCTGAAGGACGAACCCATCACCGAGGTCGTCCTCGCGCTGGGCAATGATATCGAAGGCGAAGCCACCTGCCACTATGTCACCGAAGCAATCCAAGCGATCCGTCCGAGCATCAAGGTCTCGCGCATCGGTTTCGGACTCCCGAGCGGCAGCGGCCTGACTTTCGCCGACCCCGCCACGCTCCGGAGCGCCTTGGAGGGTCGTCGTGATGTCGCCAACTGACCTGCTGGCCTACCCGGAATCCGCCGAAGCTTTCTGGATCGGGCAGGCGGAACTGGCTGCCGAACGTGTCGGTGACGAAGCCCTAGAGCGCATGACGCCGGCGGTGGCGCACCTCTCCGATCTCTTCACGACCGAGCGCCCCGACCGCAAGTTCCCGGATTACTTCGCCGACCCCCGACTGCTCGCGGCTTACGGCGTCTTCTTCCTCCCGCAGAGCTTCACCCGCACGTCGTTTGCGCTGGCCCAGATCTGCGGTCTCCGCGGCTGGCGCCCCTCGACGGCTACCCCCGCCATCCTTGACCTTGGTTGCGGACCTGGCTCCTGCGGCGTCGCCGCGGCGCATCGGCTTCGTCGATTGGGCATCGGCGGTATCCAGCTGACGGGCGTCGACAAGTCACCGAGCGCGCTGGCGGCGATGGAGTCTTTCGGACGCGAGGTCCTGGGAGCCGACGCCATCGTCCGCACGCGCATCGGCGACGCCGCCCGCCCGGACACCTGGCCGGAAGGACGTTTCGACCTGATCATCGCAGGCTTCGTCCTGAACGAGATGCCGCAACTGGACGCCGCTGCCCTGCTTCGCTGGTTCGGCGAACTCAAGGCCAGGCTCGCGCCGGGCGGGCTGATCCTGATCCTCGAGCCCGCCTTACGGGTCACGGCCGAACGCCTCCAGCGGATGAGCGACGTGATCGCGGCCGGCGAGATGACGCGCATCGCGCCGGAACTCGACGCCCTGCCGGATCCGCAGCTCGGCGCCGGCGAACACTGGAGCCACGAGACCCGCGCTTGGGAAGCCCCGGCGTCGACGGAGTTCGTCAACCGTCACCTTCATCGTGACCTGCGGGAGGTCCGGTTTTCATTCGCGGCGTTCTCCGACGCGTCGTTGGCGCCCCTGCCCCCCGGCTTGGGCCGGCTCATCTCCGACGTCCAGATCATCAAAGGCCTGCTCCGCTTCATCACCATCCGGGAAGGTCGCATCGAATCCGTCGAAGTCCCGACCCGCGGGCTATCGAAGCATGAGGTCAAGAAACTCGCGGCCCGGTTCGGGCGCGGCGACATCGTCCGGCACCCCCATCCTCCGGCGCCGAAGCTCCGCTTGGCGAATCATGGGGAATTAGAGGTGTTTTGGACGCCGGGCGGCGCCTGAACGTCATATTGTAACATTCCTGGCAGGGCATTTGTTTGCCTGCCCCGAATCTGCGGAACCTAATGGAGTCGTCTGCGTCGCCGTGCGTCGCAGCCCAATCATACTCCCTATGTTCAACCGCGAACTCAGCTGGCTCAGTTTCGACCGAAGGGTCCTCGAACTCGCCGAAGACGAAAGCATCCCCCTGCTCGAACGCGTCCGCTTCCTCTCGATCGCCAGTTCCAACCTGGATGAGTTCTTCGAGATCCGGGTGGCGGGCATCATGCAGCAGGAGGAATCCGCCAGCCATCCCGCCACCCGGGAGTTCCTGACCGAAGTCCTCGCCAAGGCACGCTCGCTCGTGGACGCCGAACAGGCTTGCTGGAAGAACCAGCTCCTGCCCGCGCTGGCCGCCCAGGGCATCATCTTCAAATCGCGCGAACAACTGAACGAGGTTGACCGAGCCGAACTCTCCCCCCGCTTCGATAGCGACATCTTCTCCGCGTTGACGCCCTTGGCGATCGACCCTTCCCACCCCTTCCCCGTCCTCACGAACAAAGGCCTTTACCTTCTGGTCCTCCTGCGTGATCCGGCGGACGGCGAAATCCGCCGCGCGGTCGTGCCGGTGCCACGCGTCCTCCCGCGCGTGTTGACCGTCGGACAAGGCTCGGCGCATGCCTACACGCTGCTCAGCCACGTCATCCAGCTGTTCATCCATCGCCTCTTCCCGGGGCTCGAGCTGCAGGGTTCCTGGGCCTTTCGCATCACCCGCAACAGCGACCTTTACGTCGACGAAGAAGAAGCCGGCAACCTGCTTGAAGCCATCGAGGAAGAAATCCGCAACCTGCGTAAAGGCGCGCCGGTAAGGCTTGAGATCGAAGCTGACGTCCCCGAGGGCGAGATGCGCTGGCTCCTGCAGTCGATCGGGCTCTCGGCGGATAACGCCTTCCGGGTCGCCGGTCCGGTCAACCTCCTCCGCCTGGGCAGCCTCATCGACCTGATCCCGCGTCCTGACCTGCTCTATCCGACGTTCGTGCCCGCGTTGCCCCCCGAGTGCGTCGATCCGGCCAAGCTCTACGCGCGCATCGCCCAGCAGGACCTGCTCCTCCACCACCCTTACGAATCCTTCACGCCCGTCGTCGACTTCATCCGCCAGGCCGCCAAAGACGAAAGCGTCGTCGCCATCAAGCTCACGCTCTACCGGACCAGCGGTGACTCGCCGGTCGTCGAGGCGCTCAAAGAGGCCGCGCGCAATGGCAAGCAGGTCACGGCCTTGGTCGAACTCCGCGCCCGCTTCGACGAACTCAATAACATCGAATGGGCCCGGCAGCTCGAGGAAGCCGGCGCGCACGTCGTCTACGGCCTCGCGGGACTCAAGACGCATTGCAAAGCCTGCCTCGTCATCCGCCAGGAAAAGGGCGGACTGCGTCGTTACGCCCACCTGGGCACCGGCAACTACAACCCTCGGACCGCACGCGTCTACACGGACTTCTCGCTCTTCACCGCGGACGCCGAAGTCACGGCCGACGTCGGCCTGCTCTTCAACGTCCTGACCGGGAACCTCAGCCGGCCCAAGTTCAAGCACCTGCTCGTGGCGCCCTTCGACCTCGCCCGCCGCATCGTCGAACTCATCGACGCCGAAGCCTCGGCCGCGAAGGCCGGACGTAAGGCGACGATCTTCGCCAAGGTGAACAGCATGGTGGACCCTGACGTCATCTCCGCGCTGTATCGCGCGTCCGCCGCCGGCGTGAAGATCGAGCTCGTCGTCCGCGGCGTCTGCTGCCTCCAGCCCGGCGTCGCCGGCCGCAGCGAGAACATCCGCGTCCGCACCTTCCTCGGCCGCTTCCTCGAACACAGCCGTCTCTTCCGCTTCGAGAACCACGGTGGCGACCCGGTGATCCTGATGGGGAGCGCCGACTGGATGCCGCGCAACTTCCTGCGTCGCGTCGAATGCGTCTTCCCGCTGCGCAACAAGGCCCTACGTCGACGGGTCGAAGCAGAAGTCATCGCGACCTACATGGAGAGACTCGGCGACGCCAAGGAACTCCGCGCGGACGGCAGCACCTTGGCCTGCGCTCCGAACGGCCGCCTGGCGCCCTGCGCCCAGGACGCGTTCCTCGGACTGGCCCGCCGGCTCGTGCCGGAAGACCTCAGCGAACCGAAGAAGAAGGCCCCAGGCAGATCCGCTCGACGGCCGCGTTGAAGCCGTCCTCGGCGCCGAGGATCTCGACCTCGAGGCGCACATACATCAGCGGGATCGGCGGACGGAAACGTGACTGCAGGCGCACCGCGTCCTTCTCGGTCGTCACGATCATCTCCGCCTTGGCCTGCATGGCCTGATCGAGCACTTCGTCCAGGTCTTCGTCATTGAAGGAATGGTGGTCGAGGAAGCGTCGGTTCGACGCGAGCAGGGCTCCCTGCCCCGTGAGCAGTTCTTCGAATCGTTCAGGCGTCGCGATGCCGGAGAACGCCGCGATGCGCTTGCCGGCGAGCGCGGACATCGGCAAACGGAGCGGACCGTCGACCTCGACGAGTTCCTTCGCGCCATGCGCGCAGGCGATGATCTCCGCCTTAGGATTGTGTCGGCGGATGAGCCCGACGAGGGCCGGATCGGGCGGGCCGACCGACTTCGTCAGGAAGACATAGGAGGCGCGGCTGAGATTGGCGACCGGCTCGCGGAGCACCCCGCGGGGCAACAGGGAGCCATTGCCGAAAGGATCGCGGCTGTCCACGAGCAGGAGGTTGATCTGACCGCGGAGCGGCAGATACTGGAGGCCGTCGTCGAGCAGGATGGTATCCACGCCGAAGCGGCGGAGCGCGAAGCGGCCGCCCTCGACGCGGTCGCGGTCCACGATGACCACGACGCCGTCGCCACAGAGGTTCTGCGCGAGCATGTAAGGTTCGTCACCGGCTTCGTCGGGACCGACGAGCACCGACCGGCCGTCGGAGACGACCAAGGGGTCGGGCCGGCTGGCTTGGGTCAGCCAGCGCCAGAAACGTTTCATCATCGAATCCGAAGCGCCTTTGTAACCTCGTGAGAGGATCGCGACACGGCGACCGCGGGCCGCCAGGACCTTCGCCATCTTCAGCACGATCGGCGTCTTACCGGTCCCGCCGACCGTCAGATTACCGACGACTACCACCTTGCAGCCCAACGGTGTGTCACGAAACACCCGATTACGGTAAAGCCAGAGACGCAACCTGACGAGGACTTCGAAGATCCAGGACAGAACCTTGAGGAAAGCCCCGAGCAAGGCCGCCCCGAAGCCGCGCCGACGTCCGTAGACTACGTCTACGGCATAGCTCGCGATAGCCTCTCCTAGGGAGGAAAAGTACCCTCTATGCTTCGCGGCCATGGACGAATTGATGCAAAGTTGTTTGACGAAGGCAACCATCCCGATTGAGAAGGACGACCCAGCGCCATGCTCGTACACCTGTTGCGCACCAAACTTCTCCGAGCCGAGGTCACCGCGGCCCGGCTCGATTACGAGGGCTCCTTGGCCATCGACCGGGAGCTCATGGCCCTCGTCGGGATGCTCCCCTATGAGAAGATTCTGGTCGGCAACCTGGCCAACGGAGAACGTTTCGAGACCTACGCCATCCCCGCCCCGGCCGGGACCCGCGAAGTCTGCCTGAACGGCGCCACCGCCCACCTCGGCGAGCCGGGCCACCTTCTCGTGATCATGAGCTTCACCAGCGCCGACGAGTCCGTCGCGGCGACTTGGAAGCCTCGCACCGCCACCCTGGCGGAACGTAACCGACGTATCGTCCGCCTCGAGAACCCCGAAGTCCCCGTCGAACTCCTCACCACCTTCCAACGATGAGCTACCGCCTCTATATCCCCGGCCCCCTCACCGTCTCCGACTCGATCGTCCAGGCCATGGGCAAGCCCATGATCGGCCATCGCTCCGGCGACTTCGTCAAGCTCTACAACGACATGCAGCCCCGCCTGCAGTCGATGTTCTTCACCCAGGACCCGGTCTACCTCGCCACCAGCTCCGCCTGGGGGGTGATGGAAGGCGCCCTCCGCAACGTCTGCCGCAAGGGCGTGCTCAACTGCATGAACGGCGCGTTCTCCGACAAGTGGAACGACGTCGCCAAGCGCTGCGGCAAATACGCCGAGGCCCTGAAGTTCGAATGGGGCCAGCCCGTCGACCCGGCCGCCGTCCGCGCCGCCCTCGCCACCGGCAAGTTCGACTGCATCACCTTCATCCATTCCGAGACCTCGACCGGCACCCTCTCGCCCATCGCCGACATCATGGCCGTGGTCCGCGAGTTCCCGGACGTCATCTCGATCGCCGATACGGTCAGCTCGTTCTCGACCATCCCGATCAAGAAGGACGAGCTGGGCATCGACATCTTCCTGACCGGCTCGCAGAAGGCCCTCGCCCTGCCCCCCGGTCTCGCGATCTTCGCCGTCAGTGAGCGCGCCCGCGAACGCGCCAAGCAGTCCCCGGACCGCGGCTACTATTTCGACCTGATCGAGTTCCACGACAACCACGTCAAGGGCATGACCCCCTCGACCCCTTGCATCTCGCTCTTCTACGGCCTCCAGCAGCGCCTGCTCGAAGTCGAAGCCGAAGGCCTCGAGAACCGTTACGCCCGTCACCTCCGCCTCAACGAACGCATGCGCGCCTGGGGCCTGGCCAAAGGCTTCTCGCTTCTGCCCGAGGTCCAGTTCGGCACCCGCGGCCTCAACTGCTTCAAGAACGACCGCAACGCGGACCTCGAGCGCCTCAACAAGACCCTCAAGTCGCGCCACAAGCTCGTGATCGACGGCGGCTACGGGAAGCTGAAGGGCAAGACCTTCCGCATTTCGAACATGGGCGACGAGACCGACGCCACGATCGCGACCCTGATCGCCGCCCTGGACGACTCCTTCGCCGAGCAAGGAATGTAACCGGCTTGACCATCGGTTATCATCCTACGCATGCGCAAGAAGTCCTCCAAGTCCTCCTCCGAAGCCTCCGCTCCCGCCGGCTCGAAGACCCTCGTCATCGCCGAGAAGCCGTCCGTCGCGGCCGATCTGGCGAAGGTGCTCAAGGTGCCTAAGGCCACCAGCGACTACTTCGAGAACGACCAGTGGGTCATCAGCTCTTCCATCGGTCACGTCGTCCGCCTCAACGACCCGCAGGATCTTGACGAGAAATTCAAGCGCTGGACCCTCAAGGACCTGCCGATCCTCCCTGAAGACTTCGACGGCTCCGCCCGCTCCAGCATCCTGAAGGTCGTCATCAGCGAGCGTAACAACGGCGACCGTTTCAAGCTGCTCAAGAAACTGCTCGCCCGAACCGACGTCGGCGAAGTCGTGAACGCCTGCGATGCCGGCCGCGAAGGCGAACTGATCTTCCACTATATCTACCAGCTGGCGAAATGCCGCCTGCCGGTCCGCCGCCTGTGGCTCGCGAGCATGACGAACACGGCCATCGCCGAAGCCTTCGATCACCTGCTCCCGGAGTCGACCAAGGCCGGCCTGCTGGGCTCCGCCATCTGCCGCTCGCAGGCTGACTGGCTGGTCGGCATGAACGGCAGCCGCTACGGCACCATCCGCATCGGCGGCGCCAAGCGCGATGTCTTCTCCGTCGGCCGCGTCCAGACCCCGACGCTCATGCTCCTGGTGAAGCGCGAGTTCGAGATCCGCAATTTCGTCCCGAAGACCTTCTGGAAGATCGAAGGCGATTTCGGCGTCACCCAAGGCGGTTACCGTGGCGCCGCCCAGGTCCCCGGCGTGACCGACCGCAAAGAAGCCGAACGCTTCTACGACGAAGCCCAGGCCCGCCAAGTCGCCGAGGAGACGCTCAAGCTCGGCGTCGGCGTCGTCTCCGACGAACGCAAGCCCAAGAAGGAAAGCGCCCCGCGTCTCTTCGACCTCACGACCCTCCAGCGCGAAGGCAACCGTCGCTTCGGCTTCTCGGCCAAGACGACCCTCGGCGTCGCCCAGGCCCTTTACGAGAAGCACAAGGCCCTCACCTATCCGCGAACCGACTCCCAGTATCTCCCCGAGGACTACGTCGCGAACGCCAAGGCCGCCCTGCAGTCCCTCGAAGGCGCGCATCCGGCCGGCGTCTTCGCCAAGGAAGCGCTCCGTGCCGGCTGGGTCGATGGCGCCGGTCGGCGCGTCTTCGACAACAAGAAGGTCAGCGACCACTTCGCCATCGTTCCCACCGGCACGATCCCGCACGGACTGACCGACGTCGAACAGAAGATCTACGACCTCGTCGTCCGCCGTTTCGTCGGCGTCTTCTTCCCGATGGCCGAATTCGAGGAGACCGTGCGGACCACGACCGTCGGCTCCCATCACTTCCGCACCACCGGCAAGGTACTCGTCGTCGCCGGTTGGCGCGCGGTCTGGGGCCAGGAAGCTGAGGCGGAAGAAGATAAGGACAAGGAAGGCGCCGCCAGCCTGCCCGCCCTTGCCGCCGCCGACGGTTCGCCCGCCCAGGCCAAGGTCCGCGGCGTCGACGTCAAGGAAGACGCCACCAAGCCGCCGGCCCGCTACAATGAAGCCTCGCTCCTCGGAGCGATGGAAAACGCTGGTAAGCTCGTCGACGACGAAGCCCTCGCCGAGGCGATGAAAGAACGCGGCCTCGGCACCCCGGCCACCCGCGCCGCCACGATCGAAGAACTGTTGGCGAAAACCTACATCGAGCGCCAAGGCAAGGAACTCGTGCCGATGGCCAAGGCCTTCCAGCTTCATCAGTTCCTCACCCAGAAGAGCAAGGGCATGTCCTTCCTCGTCGAGCCCCAGCTGACCGGTGAATGGGAATATAAGCTCAAGCAGATCGAGCACGGCCACCTCACGGCCGAAGCGTTCATCCATGAGATCAAGGCGCAAGTCCGCGAGATGCTCGCCGGCGCGACCGATCCGGCGCCGTCCGCGGAACTGAGCCCGAAGGTCCTTTCGCCGACGGACGGCCAGGCGCTCCTCACGGACGGCGAGAAGTATTTCTCCCAGGACAAGGTCGGCACCACTGACCGCCCGAAGATGACCATCTACGCGGAGATGAACGGGCACCGGATCACCGCCGCCGAGGTCGCTGAGCTGGTCGAAAAACGCCGCATCGGTCCGTTCTCCGACTTCCGATCGATGAAGTCGGGTAAGAACTTCACGGGCTACATCGACCTCGTCGACCCGGACACCATCAAGCCCCGCGGCGCCGAAGAGAAGACCGAGGCCGCCCCGGCCGCCGAAGGCGAAGAGGCCGCGCCCGCCAAGCCTGCGCGCAAGACCAAGCCGAAGGCTCCCAGCGGCAAGCTGAAGGCCGTCCTCTATTTCCCGCCGCGCGAAGGCGCCGACGGCAACCCCGACGCTTTTGATGCCGACTGGCCGGTGCTCGGCCCCTGCCCCGTCAGCGGGCTGCCCGTCCAGCATACGCCGACCGCCGGTTACCGCGTCTGCCCGCACAAGGCGCAGGAAGCGGGCGCCAAGAAGACTTTCAGCCTGAACGCCGAGATGCTCAAGTGCCCGCTGTCGGCGGACGACGTCCGTCGCCTGCTCAACGAAGGCAAGACGGGCCTCAAGAAGTTCGTCTCCAATCGCACCAAGCGGACGTTCGAAGCCTTCCTCGTAGCCGACAAAGCGAAGGGCTGGTGGTTCGAATTCCCGCCCCGCAAGCCGCGTGCCGCCAAAGGCGCGCCGGCGGAGAAGAAGTCCGACGAGCCGTTCTGATCAGCGCTCCCAGGCCTGTCGCGGAATCCGCAGCTCGGACCTGACACGGAGCACTTCCTCCATCGTGCGCAGGCGCTGGAGGTCGTCGGGGAATCCGTCTTCCTTCGGCAGCATACGCGTCAGCCAATACTGCCGGAGCCAACGATAGGCCTCTTCGCGACGTCCGTCCTCCCAGAGCGTCTGCGCGCAGATGCGGGCGGCATACCAAGGCGCGTCGGGAGCTTCGGCCGCGGTCTGATAGTAAGAAGCGGCGAGCCGATGATCCTTCAACTTGATCTCCGCGAGCTGGGCGGCGCACAACAGCAAGGGCGTGGTGGTCTTGGCATGCAGACGGCCCTCTTCCAGGATCTCGATGCCCCTGCGAGCATAGGCATGGAAGAGCCGCTCCTGGGTCTCGGCCGGGACCTTGGCATACCCTCCGCGCCGCCGGATCTCCCAGTGGGCGAGATCGAAGCCGACGGCATAGCCGGCGTTCTCCCAGAAATAGCGGGAATGCGGATCAAGGGCGCAGGCGGCGCGCATGAGCGCCTCGCAGCCGGCGCGGTCGCGACGTTCCCATAGGACGTAACTCCGGATCCAAGTAAGGTCGGCGACGACGGTGCGGAGGCCGCCGAGGATGCCGAGGAGGACGCCCTGCCCGAGGGTCGGTTCAAGTTCCTTGCGGCCGATCTCCGGGATATGCGGACGGACGCCGCGCCAAGCATGCTCCGCCATCGTGCCGGCGGCGAACAGCGCGACGAAGGCGCACAACCAGGGCGCAAGCCGGCGCATCAGATCTCCCTCCGTTTGAACAGGAGGGCGCCGAGGAAGACGTAGGCGGCCATGTAGGCGGCACCCGCCAGCACGACCGCGCAGACGGCGCCGGACTCGACGCCGGCGGAGCTCAGGACCAGAGCGTCGCCGATGTTGAACTGCTGGAGGTTCGGTAGGAGCCGGCTCGTCACCCAGAGCACGGCCTCATAGGCAGGCGACTCGCTGGGCTTCAGGATCGCATCCTGCGCGATCCACTGCAACTGACCGGCGACGACGGCCAAGGCGCCGACGACGACCGCGTAAAGGAAGGTCCGGGCGACGGCCGAGATGGCCAGGACGATGGAGGCGACGACACCAAGGCGCAGCCACTGCAGCAAGGCGAACTGGGCGAGACCCGAGGCGCTGAAAGTCGGCGGCACTTTACCGGACTGCTCGGAGAGCAGCAGGAGTTCCTGCTCACGGGCCCAGAGGACGACTCCCAGGAGCACCGAGAGCACGGCCACGAAGACGCCGAGGACGGCCCAGGCGCCGGCGAACTTGCCGAGAAGGAACTCACCCCGGCCCAGAGGCTTGGCGAGCAAGGTGAGGGCTGTCTTATTGTCCATCTCGCTGAAGAAGAGCTGCGCGGTCATCACGACGGCGAGCACCGAGCCGAAGAGGAACATTCCGCCGAAACCGAAGTCGGCGATGAACTTAAGCTCGCCATGGCCGAAATCCAGGACCCGGAAAGAGACCGAGGACAGCGCCATCGCCGCTCCCAGGATGAGCAGGAAGGCGAAGAAGCGTTGACGGACCGCTTCGAGGAAAGTGACCCGGGCGATCCAAGAGACGCGTTGGAAGGAGGCTTGCATGGGGTTCAGGCGTCGCGGCTGCCGGTGACGAGTTCACGGAAGAGGTCTTCCAGGGAGCGCCGCGGGTGCGTGACGGAGGTCACCACGGCGCCGTGGGCGGCTAAGGCCGCTTCGGCGGCTTCCCGGGCGGCGGGGGTCATCGCTTCGACCGTCAGCACATGGCGGTCGCGCCGGGATAAGACGTCGTCGACGCGGCCTTCGAGCACGAGTTTGCCGCGGTCCATGATGGCCACGCGGTCGCAGACCTGCTCGACCTGGCCGAGCAGGTGCGAGCACAGGACGATGGTCTTACCCTTGGAGCGCATGGCGTGGATCATTCGTCCGATCGCGGCGGAGCCGACTGGGTCGACGCCGGCGGTGGGCTCGTCGAGGATGACGAGCTCCGGATCGTGCACGACCGCCTGGGCGAAGCCGATGCGTTGCAGCATCCCTTTGGAGTAGGTGCCGATCGGTCGGTCAGCCGCCTCGGTCATCGCCGCCAGGCCGAGCGCGTCTTCGACGGCCGAAGCCACTTCGGCGGAAGCCACGCCGCTGAGCTGAGCGCAATAGCGGACGAGTTCGCGGCCGGTCAGGAACTTATGGAAATAAGGCGCCTCGGGGAGGAAGCCGGTCCGGCGACGCGCTTCCGGCGTGGCCGAGGGGCAGCCCAGGATGCTGACTTCGCCGGCGGTGGCGGACACCAGCCCGAGGACGATCTTCAACGTGGTGCTCTTGCCGCAACCGTTAGGTCCGAGCAGGCCGTAGACCTGGCCTCGCGGAATCTCCAAGGAGAGATCGTCGACGGCGCGCAGCTTCAAGCCGCGGAGGCCGACCCGGAAATCCTTCGTCAGATGGCGGACTGAGATCGCGGAGCTCATCGGCGGATGGAGAAGTCGACGCAGGTGCGCAGTCCGGCGAAAGTCTTGATTTCCTCGCCGCGGATATGGCCGTCGAGGGACTTGGCGATCTGGTCGGTGAAAGCTTCGACTTCGGCCTCGGCCCCCTCGGCATGGAGGTAGACCCGGCCGTCGGCGAGGTTCTGGACATAGCCGGTCACGTCATAACCACGGGCCAGACCGAGGACTTGGGCACGAAAACCGACCCCTTGGACATGTCCGACATACCAGACATCGCGATGGGAGACATGGGTTGACATAGCCTTAACTTCTGGAAATATTTGACCCTACCTTAATCACAGCAACCGCAATCTGAACATGAATCTCCCTCTCGCCGTATTTGACGGACCTGTCATCTGGGTCGTGCTTTTCGTCGTCCTCCTTCTGTTCGGAGGTTCCAAGCTCCCCGAGCTCGCCCGCGGACTCGGCAAGGCCAAGCGCGAATTCAAGAAGGCCTCTGACGAGGTCGAAGACGAAGTCCGCAGCGCCGTCGAAGAAGACGAGCGCAAGAAATTCCGCCAGAAGCAGATCGAAGAAGAAGAACGCGCCGCGGTCCGCGCCAAGATCGAAGCCGAAGAACGCGCCAAGCGGGCGCAAGACGGCAAGCAGAACTAAGACCTGAGGGGCCTGCCAAGGCCCCTTTTTATTGTCAGATGTTCACCGGGCTAGTCCAAGGCGCCGCCACCGTCGTCTCCCTTTCCCCCCGGGAAGCCGACGGGGCGCGTCTTACCCTGAGCCACCCTCTCCTGGCCTCCGCTCGTGCCGGCGATAGCATCGCCACGAACGGCTGCTGCCTGACGGTCGTCGATCCGCGCGGCGAGGTCGCCAGCTTCGACCTCCTCGCCGAGACCCTGCGCCTGACCAACCTGGGCGAACTCACGGCCGGAAGCGTCGTCAACATCGAGCCCAGCCTGCTGCCGACCGACCGCATGGGAGGTCACTTCGTGACCGGCCATGTTGATTGCGTGGGTAACATCGCCTTCCTCGGCCGTGAAGGCGCCGACTGGCGTCTCGATATCTCCACCCCTGAAACCATCCTGCGTCACATCGTTCGCAAGGGTTGCGTGGCCGTCGACGGGATGTCCCTGACCGTGGCCGACCTGATTCCCGGCGGTTTCCGGATCTGGCTCATCCCGCATACGCTCGAGGTAACCAACCTGTCCCGGCGCAAGACGGGCGACCGAGTGAACCTCGAGTCCGACCTTCTCGCGAAGTATGCCGAAAAACTCCTCGGCAAGGCCTGAGGCTGCTTAAGCCGGGTCGCCCGACACTTCCCGAAGACGGGCCTGCAGACGAACCGCAACGGCCTCGTCACTCTCCCCCTCGGCCGGCATCGGTTCACGGACCAAGGTGACGTCAACGCGCGAGAAGGGCATAGGAAGCGCGAAGCGATCCCAGCTCCTCAGCCGATGACAGGAACCATAGTTGATGCCGAGCAGCAAGAATGGCCGGCGGGTCAGCCGCGATAGTGAGACCGCCCCAGGCTTGAAAACCAAGGCAGGCCCCTTGGGTCCGTCCGGCGTGATACCCGCATGATGACCGTCGCGCACGGCGCGGGTCAGCGCGATCAGCGCCGCTACGCCACGACGATTGGAAGATCCGCGTACGGCGGCGATGCCCATCATCTTGAAGAAAGCGACCAACCACGCGCCGTCCTTGCTCGTACTGATCAAGGCGGCCACACGGCGGCGGAAATAGCGGTTGGCGATCCAGGAAGAGACGAGCAGCTTGTCGTGCCAGAGCAGCAGGACATAAGGCCCTTCCTGATCATCGATCCGGTCCACGTTACAACGGAAACGAAGCGAAGCCAGCCATAGCCGCAGCAGCAGCGACATCGGTGCGACCCAGGTCCAATGATACCACGGCACCACGAACGGGGCGTCAGGACTTTCTGGACGGTCTTCAGGCACGCCCTTCTCTCTCACCGCCGGACGGACATTTCAACCCATTACGCCGGCAAGCCGAGAGCCTGTCGCACGGAGACACGTCCGAGCAGATGAGAAAGCGGCGGCGAGAAGACCTCGGGGGCGGCCAAGGCCCAGGCCGCCGTCTCGGCCGGCTTGCGCCAAAGCACGGAATCCACCTCGAAGGCCGCCACCGTGACGGCGAAGTCACCCCGCAGGAGATAGACCCGAACGAACTCATTGCCCAGGTCGGCATGACAAGGAGCATAGTCGATCTCCCGTAAAGCCGAGGATGGCACCGAGACTCCGAGTTCCTCGCGGAGTTCGCGGACAGCCGCGGTCAGGTAGTCTTCGCCCGAGTCGACGTGACCCGCGCACGAAGTGCTGAGCAGGCCGGGGCAGTTATCCTTGGCATATGAGCGACGTTGCAGGCAGAGCTGACCATCACCGCGCAGCCAGAAGATATGGATGGCCCGATGGCGGAGCCCGCGACGATGGATCTCCCGGCGGAACTCCCGGCCGATGACCTGATCCTGCTCGTCGACGATATCGAAGATCTCGTCCGGGGACTGGCCGACTTCGCGGGCGTTCATCGGCCGAGATCCATGATGACGTTCCAACGTTTGTTCAGTTCGCGGTCATGTTTCTTCCAATCGGGATCCCAAGCCGCCAGCTGATCCCAGAAACGATCCGAATGATCCATGTGACGACGATGGGAAAGCTCATGCAGGATGACATGGTCGTGCAGCATCGGCGGAAGCAGGATCAGGCGCCAGTTCAAGGAGAGCGTCCCCGTAGTGGAGCACGATCCCCAGCGGGTGGTCTGGTCGCGGACGCTTACCTGCTCTACGGTGACCCCGACCTTGCGGCTGAGGCGGTCGACGGCGAGGGACAGCCCCGTCTCGGCAAGCCGCCGGACGACCCGGACCGCACCCGGCTCAGGATCGGCTGAAGGCATGACCAGGCTGACCTTGTCCTCGGTCTTGGAGATGCGGATGGAGCCACGCGTCCCCTGCTCCATCTCGATGGCCAGCAGACGGTCGTCCAACGTGACCCATGGGAACTTACGCAGATGGGAGGTCAGCGACGGCTGCACCGTGCGGGATTTCGCCAGCACCCTCTCCAACCAAGGCAGATTATCGCGCAGGAAAGCCAACGCCGAAGCATGCGAGGCGTGCGGAGGATAGGTCAGGACGACCTTAGGCCCAGGCTTCACCGACAGACGGACGCGGGTCGTGCGGGCGGAGACATGAGGCCAGACCTGCACGGCCTTGCCGGCGACGTGCACGATGATCGGCTGGTCGTCCTGCTCCATGCTCAGCTTTGCGGCGCAAGACGCTCGGCTTCGGCGACGACCCGGGCCGTATGGCGACGCAAGGCGGAGTCCGGATCGATGCCCGCGTCGCGACAGGCGGCGACGAGTTCGAAGATCCGGCTGCCGGCCGAATCTTCGGTGAGTCCTTTGGACTGAGCGTCCACAGCGGGGACGTCGACCGTCGCGCCGACGGCGAGCTGCTTCTTGCGGACCTGCTTCCAGACCTCGCGGGCGGTGAGCAAAGCGTTCAAAGACGGCGGCAGTTCCTTGAAGACGGTCGGCTTCTTGGCGCTCTTCTCCTTCAGCTTGATCTGCTCCCATTGCGTGACGACCGCGTCGGACGAACCGAGCTTCGCGCCGTCGCCGAAGACATGCGGATGACGACGCACCATCTTCTCGTTCACTTCCCGGGCCACGTCGTCGAAGGTGAACTGGCCGGCTTCCGCCGCCATCTGCGCGTGCATGGCGACATGGAAGAGCAGGTCGCCCAATTCCTCGCGCAGGTTCGCGACATCATTCCGGTCGATGGCCTGGACGAGTTCGGCGACTTCTTCGATCAGGCAGTCGCAGATGGTGCGATGCGTCTGTTCCCGGTCCCAAGGGCAGCCGTCGGGAGCACGGAGTCGGGCGGTGGTCGCAAGCAGAAGGTCGATGCCGGGCATGCGCCGATGCAGAAGGGTCGAAGGAAGGGAGTCAAAACGATTGCCAGAAGCCCGGGGAGCGCTTGCTTAAGGCCAGTGGACAAGCTGACCGAAATCATGGACGCCAAGCGCCGGGAAATCGCCCCGTTCGCCCGTCCCGTCACCGACGCCGAACTGGCGGCCTTCGCCGGCCGACATCAGGCGCCCGGCTTCCGGCAGTCGCTGGCGGTCCCCGGACGCCTGACGGTCATCGCCGAAGTGAAGCGCGCCTCCCCGAGCGTGGGCCAGATCCGCGAAGGCGTGGACGCCGTCGCTCAGGCCCGGGCCTACGCCGACGCCGGCGCTGACTGCCTCTCGGTCCTCACCGAGACCAAATACTTCCAAGGCGAGCTCAAGGACCTCATCGAAGTGGTCCGCTCCCAGGCCAGCTGGAAGCGGCCCCTCCCCTGCATCCGCAAGGACTTCATGGTACATCCTTACCAGGTGCTCGAGGCCGCCCAAGCGGGCGCGCGCTGCATCCTCATCATCGTGCGGGGACTGACCGACGATGAGATCCGTCCGATCCACCGCGCCGCCAAGCTCGCCGGCCTCGACACGCTCTTCGAAGTGCACGACGAAGCTGAGCTCGAGCGCGCCCTGCGCCACGACCCGGACATGGTCGGCGTGAACAATCGCAACCTGTCCACCTTCCAGATCGACCTCTCCTTCGCGGAGCGGGTCATCCCGCACATGCCTAAGTCCGTCCTGAAGGTCGCCGAGAGCGGCATCAAGACCGCCGAAGACGCAGCGCGCATGCGGGCCGCCGGCGCCGACGCCCTGCTCGTCGGCGAATCCCTGATGCGCGCCGCCGATCCGGCCGCGCTGATGAAGGCGCTGCAATCCGCATGAACGAAGGCCCGCTTTCGCCGAACGAGACCCGGGACCTGCTGGCCCGCCTCTCGCACATGCCCAAGAAGTGGCTCGGTCAGAACTTCCTGATCGACGGCAACATCGTCCGTAAGTCGCTCGAACTCGGCGAAGTAAAGGCTGGCGACACGGTCGTCGAAGTCGGCCCGGGGCTGGGCACCTTGACCCGCACCCTCCTCTGCGCCGGCGCCGACCTCTACGCGATCGAAGCCGATCGCACGATGCACTTTCACCTCACGGAATCATTGCTGCCGCGCTTTCCCCAGACCTTCCACCTCAAGGAAGGTGACGCCGTGGATTTCCCGCGGGCGGGCCTGACTGATGCGACCGACGGCTCGTTCAAGGTCGTCGCCAATCTGCCCTACGCGATCTCGACTCCCTGGATGGACGCCATCTGCGCGGGCCCCCATCCGTCCATGATGGTGCTCATGCTGCAACGCGAGGCAGCCGAACGCCTGACCGCCGAGGTCGGCACCGGTCACTGGTCCGCCGTCACCGCCCAGGTCCATCTCGCCTTCGAGAAGATCAAGGTCCATCCGGTGCCCGCCCAGTCCTTCAATCCTCCGCCGAAGGTAGACTCGTGCCTCCTGGTCCTGCGCCGACGTCCGGACGCCAAGCGCCTCAGCCCGCGCGCCCGCGAGGTCGCCCGCATGCTCTTCACCCAACGTCGCAAGCAGGTAGGTTCGGCCGCCAAGAAGCTCTTCCCCGACTCCCCGGACGTCGCCGCCTGGCTGGCCGACCTCCCGCGCTACGGGCTGACCAGCTTGGCCCGGCCGGAAACGATTCCGGCCGAAGCCTGGCTGACCCTCTGACGCCTGGGGTTGCATTTCGTCCCGTCTCCGCTCCTTATCCCGCCATGTCTGTCAAAGTAGGCCTCGTCTCCCTCGGTTGCGCCAAGAACCTGATCGATTCCGAGATCATGATCGGTCACCTCGCCAAGGCCGGCATGTCCATGACCCCGGACGCCGCCGAAGCGGACGTCGTCATCGTCAACACCTGCTCCTTCATCGACGCCTCCAAGCACGAAGCCCTCGAAGCCATCTACGAGATGAGCGACGGCAAGGCCACCGCCCGCAAGAAGGGGCAGAAGCTCATCGTGGCCGGCTGCATGTCGCAGCGCTATCAGGGCGCCCTCCCCGTCGTCGAAGGCGCCAAAGGCCGCGTCGAGCTCCCGAAGGTCGACGCTTTCATCGGCCTCGATCAGGTCACCAACATCGTGCCGGTCATCCATAAGGTCATGGGCGGCGAAGCCGGCATGACCGAGTTCCTGGCCAAGACCACGACCTTCATCCCGGACTTCGACACCCCGCGCTTCCGCCTCACGCCGCGTCACTCGGCCTACATCAAGATCGCCGAAGGCTGCAACCACCCCTGCACCTTCTGCATCATCCCGCGCATCCGCGGCCGCCACCGCAGCCGCACGGTCGAGTCCGTCGTCAAGGAAGCCCGTCAGCTCGTCGCCGAAGGCGTGAAGGAGATCAACCTGATCTCCCAGGATACCACCTACTTCGGCATGGACCGCTGGACCGACGCCCGTCCGAACCCGCGCAGCAAGGTCGACTCCTCCAAGGGCGAGTCGCTCGCTTCGCTCCTGCGCGAGCTCGACCAGATCGAGGGTGATTTCTGGGTCCGCCTGCTCTACACGCACCCCGCCCACTGGAGCGATGAGCTCATCGAGACCATCGGCCGATCCAAGCACGTCGTCCGCTACGTCGACATCCCGCTCCAGCACGTCTCGGACAAGATGCTCGGCGCCATGCAGCGCGAGACCGACGGCGCCTACATCCGCGACCTCATCAAGCGCATGCGCGCCGGCATCCCGGACCTCGTCATCCGCACGACCTTCATCGTCGGCTTCCCCGGCGAGACCGAAGAGGATTTCACCGAACTGCTCGCCTTCCTCGAGGAGACGAAGTTCGACCGCGTAGGTGTGTTCAAGTATTCCAAGGAAGAAGGCACCAAGGGCGCCAAGATGGAAGGCCACCTCTCCGACGAGGTGAAGGCCGACCGCCACGCCCGCGCCATGCTCCTGCTCCAGCGTCTTTCCAAGCAGCGCGGCGAAGCCTTCGTCGGCCGCAAGCTCCGCGTCCTCGTCGAAAGCCCGGGCGTCGCCCGCAGCACCGGCGATGCCATGGAGATCGACGGCATCGTCAAGGTCCCGAAGAAACTCGCGATCGGTCAGTTCGCCGAGGTGACCGTGACCGGCGCCGAGGAATACGACCTGATCGCGAAGTGATCAGCCTTCGGCGTCGCGTTCCGGCGCCGTCTCCGCGGAGGCCGAGGCGGCCGGGGAATCGCTGAGGCGGATGAGCGCGTCCAACGACGAGAAGTGGCGCGTCCAGTCGGTCATGTCCGGGATGTCGCCGACGACGGTCGAGAACAGTTCGCGCTTCTCCTGCTTGAGCTCCTCGATGCGCTCCTCGACGGTGCCCGGGGCGATCATACGGTAGATCAGCACCGGATTCTTCTGACCGATGCGGTGGACACGGTCGACGGCCTGGGCCTCGACGGCGGGATTCCACCAGGGATCCATCAGGAAGACATATTCCGCGGTGTTCAGCGTGATGCCCGTGCCGCCGGCCTTGAGCGAAGCGAGGAAGAGCGCGGGGCCCTTCGTTTCCTTGAACTGCTCGACCGGTGCGGAGCGGTCCTTGGTCTCGCCGGTGAGTTCGAAGATCGGGAGGCTCGGGAGGTCGCGGGCGAGGGTCGACTTGACGCGCTCGATGAGGGAGACGAATTGGGAGAAGACCACGGCCTTCGAACCGTTGGCGGCGATCTCCGCGAGTTTGGAGACGAGCAAGGTGATCTTGCCGGAATGCGCCGACGGGCAGGTCGAATTGTCGGGCAGCAGGCCCGGGTCGCAGCAGACCTGACGCAGACGCATCAGCAACGTGAGCACGGACGTCGCGTCCTTCGAAAGCAGCGAAGCGAGTTCGCCCGACAGACCGCTGCCTTGGGTGAGATGCTGGTAAAGCGAACGCTGTTCGTGCGTGAGCGGACACGGAAGGACGACTTCCATCTTCGGCGGGATGTCGGCGGCGACATGGCGCTTCAGACGGCGCAGGATGAACGGTGAGACCTGGCGGCGAACCTTGCCGAGCGCGACGGAGGCGTCACGGAGCATCAGCCGCTCGAAGCCGGCGCGCTTACCGAGCAGGCCGGGCATCAGGAAGCGGAAGATGGTCCAAAGGTCCGTGGGACGGTTCTCGAGCGGCGTACCGGTGATCGCGATGCGGTGGTCGGCCTGGAGCGCGACGCAAGTCTGCGTGGTCTTCGACTCAGGGTTCTTGATCGCCTGGGCTTCGTCGAGCACGGCATAACCGAAACGGGTCTTCGGCAGCAGTTCGGCATGACGGCGAAGCTGCGTGTAGCTGGAGATCCAGAGGCGCGCCCCCGGATTCTTGACGAAATCGTCTTCGGCCGTGAGCACGGCGGTGCTGGCGCTGAGCTCGGGATGGAAGCGCTTGATCTCGCCGAGCCAGACCGGGATGACGCTCGCCGGGCAGACGATCAGGGAGCGTTCGCCGATCGGACGCGAAGCGAGCAGGGCCAGGACTTGGACGGTCTTGCCGAGACCCATCTCGTCGGCCAGCAGCGGATGCGCGCCGAGTTCGCAGAGCCGCCCGAGCCAGGCCACGCCCTTCGCCTGATAAGGACGCAGGTGGGCGGGCAGATTGTCGGGCGGCGCCGGTTCGTGAAGCAGCTTATCCTTCCAGGCCTTGAGGTCGTCGTTGAGTTTGAGGGCGCCGACGGCCGCATGATCGAAGAGCGAGAGCAACAGGTAACGCGGCACTTCGCCGTCCTTCGCGCGCCAGTCCTCGGAGAAGTCGGCGACGGCGGCGTTATAGGCCACGACGCCCTTACCGGGGAGGATGACGGGACGGCCGCCCGCCTTGAGCAGGAGTTTCTGTTCGTCGGCGAGCAGTCGGTGCCCGCCGGCCTTGAGCCGCCAGTTCAACTTGAAGGACTTTCCGTCCGCCGCCGATTCGGCTTCCGCGTCGACGGCGACCTGCAGCTGTTCGTTGCGGAAGATATTGAGGGCGTCTTCTCCGACCAGCTTGAAGCGCTTGCGCCATTCGGCCAGGTCTTCCCGCACGAAACGTTCGATTCGTCCGATGTTGTCGATCGCCCAGGCGCCGGTGGCCTTGCCGTAGGCGAAGCCGGACCGATGGGCGACCGTATTGAACCGGAACAAGGCCTGACGCTGCTCGTCGGAAAGTTCATCGCCCGGGACCGCGCCAGGGCCGAAGCAATTCCAAGCGTGCCCTCCCCGGCCGGCCCAGCAGGCGGAGATCTTCAGCCCGTCGGAGGAAAGCTCGAAGGACACCTGCAGCTTCAGCGAAGCCCGGGCGTTGGCATCCTTGCGCTCCGGCTCTTTCGGGGCCTCGGGGGCGGCCGCCATGGCGGATTCGTCGATCGCCGGCAGCTCATCGGCGAGCAGCTCTTCGACCTCATACAAGGAGGCCACGGCGAAGGGCGCTCCGTTCTCCTCTTCGGGTAGCGAAGTGCGCCAGTCGAGTTTGCCGTCGACGATCTCAATGACGGCGCGGACGGTCTGCTCCTCCGTGCGGGTCACGGCCTCGGCGCTCTCGGGCTTGAGTTCGATCTGTCTGACCAAGCCTTCGGTATAGAGCCGGCGACCTTCGGTGAGGTCGGCGGCCTTGAAGGCGTCTTCCCAGTCTTCGGGCAGGGACGCGAACCACCTCTCCAGGGCTTCCGTGGAGTAGGAGCGGTTGGCCGGACGCGGGGAAGACATCGACGGTGACGAATTAGACCCTGACGTGATTGGCCTTACAACCCCCAATAAGTGACAAATTTGAGCAGGGTCTGGGCTTGTTTATGCTCGGGGCGTTGGTTTACTTTTACTTCCCTTTTACAGGCCAAAAATGAAACATCTCAGCGTCGGCAGTCGGTGGAACGCAGACCTCATCGCATCTTATCACGAGCAGTGGTCCAAGGACCCTTCCTCGGTCGACGGTGACTGGCGCTCGTTCTTCGAGGGCTTCGAACTCGGGCTCAGTCTCCCGCCTAAGCCGGGTAAAGGTGCCCCCGCCGCCGGCTCCGTCGACGCCGCCGCCCAGTGGAAGGTCCTCGCCGCCATCCAGGCCTATCGGATGATCGGCCACCTCCAGGCCCGCATCAATCCGCTCGCTGAGCCCTTCCCTCACTTCGAACTCACCGACAAAGCCCTCGGTCTGGACACCCTGCCGGCCGACCGTGTGTTCCACACCGGTGATTTCCTCGGCGGCCAGATGCTCCCGCTGAGCGAAATTCTCGCCAAATTGAAGGCGACCTATTGCGGCCCTATCGGCGTCGAGCTCTCCCATATCCAGGACGGCGAGCGTCGCCGCTGGTTGCAAGAGCGCGTCGAAAGCTGCGGTCTCCGTCCGGCTTATGACGCCGCGGCCCGTCGCCGCTTCCTGCGCTCGATCGTGCAGGCCGAGCAGTTCGAACGCTTCCTGCACAAGACTTTCGTCGGCGCCAAGCGCTTCTCCGTCGAAGGCGGCGAAGTCATGCTGGCCGTCATGGACCAGCTGATCCACCGCGCGCCGTCCGCCGGCGTCGCCGACCTCGTCATCGGCATGGCCCACCGCGGCCGCCTCAACGTCCTCGTCAACGTCTGCGGCAAGAAGCCCGAAGCCCTCTTCGCCGGCTTCTCCGAACAGCACATCCCTGACACCACGCATGGTGACGGCGACGTGAAGTATCACCTCGGCTACGCCGGCGCCCGCGTCGTCGACGGCAAGGAAATCGGCGTCACGCTGGCGTTCAATCCGAGCCACCTCGAAGCCGTCAACCCCGTCGTCCTCGGCCGCGCCCGCGCGCTCGTTGACCTCCAGGGCGGCGCCGACCGTTCCAAGGTCCTGCCCATCCTGCTGCATGGCGACGCTGCTTTCGCCGGCCAAGGCGTGGTGATGGAAACCCTCAACCTCGCCGGCCTCAAGGGCTACCAGGTGGGCGGCACGCTGCACATCGTCTCCAACAACCAGGTCGGCTTCACCACCAACCCGGACGAAGCGCGCACCGGCCGTCATTGCACCGAGATCGCCAAGTTCACCGAATCCCCGATCTTCCACGCCAACGGCGACGATCCCGACGCCGTAGTGCTCGCCGCGGAGATCGCCCTCGAATACCGCCAGAAGTTCGGCGCCGACGCCGTGCTGGATATCGTGTGCTATCGTCGCTACGGCCACAACGAGACCGACGAGCCGGCGTTCACCCAGCCCGTGCTTTACAAGGAGATCGCCGCTCACCCGAGCGTCGCCGAGCTCTACGCCTCCCGCCTGACCGAATCCAAGTCGGCCCCGGACGGCGAACTCATCGCCCTGCGCACCGAATTCGACGTACTCCTCAACGCCGCGCAGGAACGCGCCCAGGCGTCGATCGCCGCCGAAGTCGAAGAGCGCAAGACCAAGCCGGTCGGCGTCCGCCCCTTCCGCTCGGCCTACGAACACTCCGTCGACACGTCGGCTCCGCGCGAGCTGCTGGACAAGGTCGCGCCGGTGCTCTGGCAGACCCCGCCGGACTTCGCTCCTAATCCCAAGATCAAGCGACTCCTCGATGCGAAGGCCGAAGCCTACAAGGCCGGCGCGAACATCGACTGGAGCCTTGGCGAAGGCCTCGCCTTCGCTTCCCTGCTCGCCGAAGGCTACCCCGTGCGCATCTCCGGCCAGGACTGCGAGCGCGGTACGTTCTCCCACCGCCATGCGGTGCTGCACGATCCTTCCAACGACGCCGAATACTGCCCGCTGGGCTCCATCGCCGGCGCGGAGGTCGAACTCGTCAACTCCTCCCTCTCCGAATACGCGGTCCTCGGCTTCGACTACGGCTACTCGCTCGAGGCTCCTGATTCTTTGGTGATCTGGGAAGCCCAGTTCGGCGACTTCGCCAACGGCGCGCAGATCATGATCGACCAGTTCATCGCTTCGGCGGAATCGAAGTGGGGTCAGACCAGCGGCCTCGTGATGCTCCTGCCTCACGGCTACGAAGGCCAAGGCCCGGAGCACTCCTCCGCCCGTATCGAACGCTTCCTCCAGCTCTGCGCGGAAAACAACCTGCAGGTCGCCCAGCCCTCCACGCCGTCCCAGCTCTTCCACGCGCTGCGTCGCCAGGTGAAGTCGGACCTCCGGAAGCCCCTGGTCGTGATGACGCCCAAGAGCCTGCTCCGTCACAAAGCCTGCGTGAGCACGCTCGCCGAGTTCACCGGCGGACGCTTCCAAGCCATCCTCCCCGACGCGACCCCGGCCGCCAAGACCGAGCGCCTGCTGCTCTGCTCCGGCAAGATCTTCTACGAACTCGACGCCGAACGCGCGGCTCGCAAGGACACCGCCACGACCATCGTCCGAGTCGAACAGTTCTACCCGTTCGACGCCGCAACCCTCTCCAAGCTACACGCCGAGCTGGGTTCGCCCAAGAAGGTCGTCTGGGTGCAGGATGAACCGAAGAACATGGGCGGCTGGTCCTTTGTCTCCCCGCTCGTCGAAGAAGCCCTCGGCCTTCGTCCGCTTTATGCGGGTCGTGATGCCGCCGCCTCTCCCGCGGTGGGCTCGCTCTCGGTCCACAAGATTGAGCAAGCGGACGTCATCCGGCAGGCCTTTGGCGCCTAATAAGGGTCAGTAGCCGATTTTGTCGGTCTGACCACCCCTCCTACTACCCCTCAAACGACCTTCCTGGGTCGTTTAAAGGGCTATTTCCCCGTTGAAAGGCCTCGGAATGGGTTCCAATTTGATGGTCACCCAACTTTCATGGCCGTCGAAGTCAAAATCCCTCCCATGGGCGAATCCATCACCGGGGGCCTCCTGGCCGCCTGGCTGGTCAAGTCCGGTGATGCCGTCCGCAAGGGTCAGCCGCTCTTCTCCTACGAAACCGACAAGGTGACCTCCGAAGGCACCGCCGAAGTCGACGGGCAGATCACCATCGTCGTCAACGCGGGCACCGACGTCGTGGTCGGCCAAGTCGTCGCCTCGATCGAAGCGGGCGCCGCCGGCAACACGCCGAGCGCCGCACCTGCTCCTGCCGCCAAGCCGGCCGCTGCTTCCGCTCCGGCCGCCACCGCGGCTCCGGCTCCGAAAGCCGCCCCGGTCGCCGCTAAGTCCGGCGCCGCCGCCGAAATCTCTCCCGCCGTCCGTCGCCTCTCCGAGGAAACCGGCCTCGACCCCGCAGGGCTCGAAGGTACGGGCAAAGCCGGCCGCGTCACCAAGGGTGACATGCTCGCCGCGCTCTCCGGACAGGCTCCGATCCGCGCAGCGGCTCCGGCCGCCGCCCCCGCCACCGCTGCTGCTCCCGCCGCACCGGCCGCCGCCGTCGTCATCCCATCGCGCGATGGCCGCACCTCGCGCAAGCGCATGTCGCCGCTCCGCCGCAAGATCGCCGAACGCCTCGTGCAGGCTAAATCCGAGACCGCGATGCTCACGACCTTCAACGAGGTCAACATGGCGCCGGTCATGGAGCTGCGCAAACGCCACGGCGAAGAATTCCTCAAGAAATACGGGGTCAAGCTCGGCTTCATGTCCTTCTTCGTGAAGGCCGCCGTCCAGGCGATGAAGGAAGTCCCGGCGATCAATGCCCAGCTCGACGGCGAGGACATCATCGAGAATCACTTCTACGACATCGGCGTGGCCGTCGGCACCGACAAGGGCCTCATGGTCCCGGTCGTCCGCGATTGCGACCAACTCAACTTCGCGAGCATCGAGAAAGCCATCGGCGACTTCGGTAAGCGTGCTCGCGACGGCAAGATCCAGCTGCCCGAACTGCAGGGCGGCGTCTTCACGATCTCCAACGGTGGCATCTACGGATCGATGCTCTCGACGCCGATCCTCAACCATCCGCAGGCCGCGATCATGGGCCTCCACAACATCGTCGAACGCCCGGTCGCCGAGAACGGTCAGGTCGTGATCCGTCCGATCATGTATCTCGCCCTTTCCTACGACCACCGCCTCATCGACGGCAAAGAGGCCGTGACCTTCCTCGTCAAGGTGCGCCAGTATATCGAAGACCCGCAGCGCCTGCTGTTCGGCGTCTGAACCTTCCCTCACTTCCTACCGCAATGTCTCAATTCGATCTCGTCGTAATCGGCTCCGGCCCTGGTGGCTATGTCGCCGCCATCAAAGCCGGCCAGCTCGGCCTCAAGGTGGCCCTCGTGGAGAAGGACAACTCCCTCGGCGGCACCTGCCTCAACGTCGGCTGCATCCCCTCCAAGGCCCTGCTCCACTCCACCGAAGTCTATCAGCACGCCATCCACGGCAAGAAGCATGGCCTCGTCGGCGCGGAGAAGCTCACCTTCGACGTCGCCGCGATGCTCGCCAACAAGGACAAGGTCGTCGCCCAACTCAACATGGGCGTCGGCGCGCTGCTCAAGAAGCGTAACGTCGAAATCGTCCGCGGCCTCGGCCGTCTCGTGAAGTCCGGCCAGGTGCTCGTCCGCTCCACGGCCGGTGACCGCACGCTCGAGACCAAGAACATCCTCATCGCCACCGGCTCGGTGCCGGTCGAACTCCCGTTCATGAAGTTCGACGGCGAGACCGTCATCTCCTCCGACCACGGCATCTCCCTGAAGTCCGTGCCTGAGAAGATGGTCGTCGTCGGTGCCGGCGCCATCGGCCTCGAACTTGGTTCCGTCTGGGCCCGTCTCGGCTCCCAGGTCACGGTCGTCGAGATGCTCCCGGGCATCGGCGGCCCCGCCTACGACGCTGATGTCGCCAAGGCCGCGCAGAACGCTTTCGAGAAGCAGGGCCTGAAGTTCGAACTGGGCGCCAAGGTCACCGGCGTCAAGAAGACCGCCGCCGGCTCCGCCCTCACCGCCGAACGCGACGGCAAGCCCCTCGAATTCCCCGCTGACAAGATCCTCGTCGCCGTCGGCCGCAAGGCCAACACGACCGGCCTCGGCGCCCAGGAGGCCGGCCTCAAGCTCGACGAGCGCGGCCGCATCGTCATCGACGCTCACTACCAGACCAACCTGCCCGGCGTCTACGCCATCGGTGACGTCGTCACCGGCCCGATGCTCGCGCACAAGGCCGAAGAAGAAGGCGTCGCGGTCGCCGAGAACCTCGCCGGCAAGAAAGGCCACGTGAACTACGGCGTCATCCCGGGCGTCATCTACACCGACCCCGAAGTCGCCTGCGTCGGCCTCTCCGAAGCCGAAGCCAAGGCCAAGAACATCGAAGTCGCCATCGGCAAGTTCCAGCTCGCCGGCAACGGCCGCGCGATCGCTTCCGACTGCACCTCGGGTTTCGTCAAGGTCATCGCCTGCGCCAAGACCGACAAGCTCCTCGGCGTCCAGATGGTCGCCAAGGGCGCGTCCGAGATGATCGCCGCGGCCTGCGCGCACATGGAATACGGCGGCAGCGCCGAAGACGTGGCCCGCACCTGCTTCGCTCACCCGACCGTCAGCGAGTCCTTCAAGGAAGCCGCGATGGCCGTCAGCAAGTCGAGCATCCACTCGCTCTGAACGTCGTCGGAGTTTTTCGAACGAAAGGGTGCGAATAGCACCCTTTCTTCTTTGGCGGACAAATCAGGACGCCCTCCCAAATGAAGGGAAGGCGTCGATTGAAAAGCAAGGGGCCAGGCTTGCCACGGCACACGGATGAACTGACTGCCGTTGCTTCCTTCCGGACCTGGCGGGATTCGTCGGCCACCCGTTGCATGGGGCCTGGCTTGCTTATCTTAATGCCCGCCTAGTCCGTTCTTTTCAATCCCCAACTTAACCCCTAATCATTCCCCTTTCCGATGGCCGAAATCCCCAAATCTTATGAGCCGCAAGGCGTCGAACAGCAGTGGTATGACCGCTGGGTCGCGGCCGGCTGCTTCAAGGGCAAGGTCGACCACTCCCGCGAATCGTTCGCGGTGATGATCCCGCCGCCCAACGTCACCGGCGTCCTGCACATGGGACACCTGCTCAATAACACGCTGCAGGACATCATGGTCCGCCGCGCGCGTCAGGAAGGCAAATCCGCCCTCTGGCTCCCGGGCACCGACCACGCCGGCATCGCCACGCAGTCCCGCGTCGAAAAGGAACTCCGTCAGAAGGAAGGCAAGACGCGCCACGACCTCGGCCGCGAGAAGTTCATCCAGGTCGCCTCCGAATGGCGAGACAAGCACGGCGGTATCATCCTCGGCCAGCTCCGCAAGCTCGGCGCTTCCTGCGACTGGGACCGCACGGTCCACACGCTCGACGCCGGCTACTCGCAGGCGGTCCTGCAGACCTTCGTCACGCTCTACGAACGCGGCTATGTCTACCGCGGTAAGCGCATGGTGAACTGGTGCCCGGTCTCACAGACGGGCCTCTCCGACGAAGAGGTGATCATGAAGCCCTCCAAGGGCTCGCTCTACCGCATGCGCTACGAGGTCGCCGAACTCCCCGGCACGTTCCTCGAGATCTCGACCACGCGTCCGGAGACCATCCCCGGCGACGCGGCCGTCGCGGTCCACCCCGAAGACGAGCGCTACAAGCATCTCATCGGCAAGCATGTCTGGCGCCCCTTCCCTCGAGCCCAGATCCCGATCGTCGGCGACACGGCCGTCGAGAAGGATTTCGGCACGGGCGTGCTGAAAGTCACCCCGGCCCACGACCGCACCGACTTTGACATCGGTAAACGCCACGACCTCCCGGTCATCGACGTGATGAATCCCGACGGCACGATGAACGCCGATGCGGGTCCGCTCGCCGGCATCGAACGTTTCAAGGCCCGCGCGATGGCCGAGAAGCTGCTCGAGGAACTCGGCGCCTTGGTGAAGACCGAGCCCTACGAGAACACGGTGGGCTACTCCGAACGCGCCGACGTGCCGATCGAGCCCCGCCTCAGCGAACAGTGGTTCATCCGCTACCCGAAGATCGACGAAGCCAAGCGCGCCGTCACTTCGGGCATCATCAAGTTCCACCCCGAACGCTGGACGAAGACCTATCTCCACTGGCTCGAGAACATCCAGGATTGGTGCGTCAGCCGCCAGCTCTGGTGGGGCCACCGCATCCCGGTCTGGTATCGTAAGGGCGCCGACCGCAACGACCCGAAGAATCTGCACGTCTCCCTCACGGCCCCGGCCGATGCCGCTGATTGGGAACAGGACAACGACGTGCTCGACACCTGGGCCTCGTCCTGGCTCTGGTGCCTCGCGACCATCGGCTGGCGCAAGCCGGGCGAGACGACCGAGGAACTCAAGCATTGGTATCCGACCGGGGCCCTCGCCACTGGACCGGACATCATCTTCCTCTGGGTCGCCCGCATGATCATCGCCGGACTCGAGCTCCATGGTCCGGAGAAGAAGACGCTCACCGACGACGAGATCCGCCAGCGTATCCCGTTCAAGCGCGTCTACTTCAACGGCATCATCCGCGACAAGCTCGGCCGCAAGATGTCGAAATCCCTCGGCAACTCGCCCGAGCCGCTCGACCTCATCGCCAAGTTCGGCGCCGACGGTCTCCGCTTCGGCCTGCTGTCCATCGCGCCGAAGGGCCAGGACATCCTCTTCGACGAGGATCGCGTCGGCCAGGGCCGCAATTTCTGCAACAAGCTCTGGAACGCCGCCCGCTTCCGGCAGATGTCCGGCCCGATGGCCGACAACTCGACGCTCGCGGCCGTCGTCAGCCGCATCAAGGCCTCACAGCTCGACGACGACGACTTCGCGATCCTGCAAGGTCTCGCCGAACTGACCGACAGCACGACCAAGAACCTCGACGAACATGAGTTCACCGCCTACGCGCAGGGTCTCTATTCGTTCTTCTGGGGCGACTTCTGCGACTGGTATGTCGAAGCCTCGAAGGCCCGCCTGCGCGACGCCGCCCTGGTCGACAACTGCCTCGCCGTCCAGGACCTCGTCCTCCGCCAATTCCTCCTGCTCCTGCACCCGGTCGCACCCTTCATCTCGGAAGAGCTCTGGCACCTGCTCGGCTACGGGACGGAGAATGACTTCATCCAGAACCATCACACCGGCACCGGCGGCGACCTCCTCCGCGTCCTCCGGGAGAACGGCATCAAGCTCAGCGCCGCCAAGGTGGCCGATGTCGCCCAGCTCCGCGAGTTCGTCGCTTCCGTCCGCGGACTGAAGTCCCAGGCCAACCAGGCCACGCGACGCGACGCGGTGATCACGGTCGTCGCCAAGGACGCCACGGCCAAGGCCCTCCTCACCGCCAACCGCGAGAAGCTCAGCAGCCTCGCCGGACTCGCCGAAATCGGTTTCGCCGACGACGCGGGCGATCGCACGGGCTCGCTCACTTCGCTCGGCACGGTGATGCTCGAACTGTCCGGCACGGTCGACGTGGCCGCCGAGAAGATCCGTCTCGCCAAGGAGCTGGCCAAGCTCGAACAGGCGGTCGCCGCCGGCGAAGCCAAGCTCACGAACGAGGCTTTCGTCTCGAAGGCCCCGCCGAAGATCCTCGAAGGCGCCCGCAAGCAGCTCGACGAAGCCAAGGCCAAGCGCGACGAGATCGCGCGCATGCTCACCACGCTCGGTTAAGATGATCTCGACCCGGCTCCACCCCGACAAGCAATCCGCCGCGCAGGCGATCGCCCGGGAGATAGCCGACCTGATTCAGTTACGCTCGAAATCGGGCAAGCCGACGGTGCTGGGGCTGGCGACAGGCTCCACGCCCCTGCCCCTCTACGCGGAGCTCATCCGCTTGCATCGCGAAGACGGTCTGAGCTTCCGCTCGGTCATCACCTTCAACCTCGACGAATACGAAGGCCTCGGCCCGGACCATCCGCAGTCCTACCGGTTCTTCATGGAGGAGAATCTCTTCCGTCATCTCGATATCCCCGCGGCTAATATCCATATCCCGGACGGGATGGCTAAAGACCCGGCGAGTCATTGTGCCGAGTATGAAGCGGCTATCCGCGCCGCCGGCGGCATCGACCTCCAGATCCTCGGCATCGGCCGAACGGGTCACATCGGCTTCAACGAGCCGCCCTCGCCCGTCGAGAGCCGGACCCGCTGGGTGCACCTGGACGCCGTGACCCGGAAGGACAACTCGGTCTTCTTCGGCGATCTCGCGCAAGTCCCGCACGGCGCCCTCACGATGGGCGTAGCGACGATCCTCGAAGCCCGTCGGGTCGCGCTGATCGCCTTCGGTGAAGCGAAGGCCGCAATCGTCGCCCGCGCCTGCAAGGAAGCCCCGTCCCCCGGCTGTCCGGCGACCTGGCTGCAGCGTCACCCAGCCTGCACCTTCCACCTCGACGCCGCCGCGGCCAAGGGGCTCTGAGCAATCAGATGGACGTCACCCCGCGCCATCGCTCCTCCATCGACCCTGGCCTGGTGCCCGCGGCCCTCTGGACCCGCGCCTACCTGCGCCGTTGCGCGACGACACCTGGCTCGAGTGACCTGACGATCGCCCTGCGTCGCGCCGACGGCACGGCTTCGCTCTTCTGCACGCAGGTGCTCGCCTCCGGCATCGACGACGCCGCGACCTATCTTCACGTGGAACGAACGGTGAAGTTCCTCCTTTGGTCGCGAGGCGGCGAGGAGATCCTGCTCAGCGGTCCGGCCGCCGAAAGTCTGGCCCTTAAGCTACGGACGGACTACGCGCCGAAAGGCGTCCGCTCCTTCGACAGTGACTTCTTCCAGCGGGTCTTCGAGAAGCCGCTCACCTTCCGCGACGTCGCCGCAGCCGAGCTTCCCGTCGCCTCCGCCTCGCATCTCCCCCTCGGCCGACACCTCGACGGTTGTCGCATCGGCTTCGACCTCGGAGGCTCGGACCGGAAGTGCGCGGCGCTGATCGACGGCAAAGTGGTGTTCTCGGAAGAAGTGAAGTGGGATCCTTACTTCCAGGCCGACCCCGACTACCATCTGGCGGGCATCCGCCACTCGCTCGAGCTCGCCGCGCGCCACCTTCCCCGTGTCGACGCCATCGGCGGCTCGTCCGCCGGCGTGTACGTCAATAACAAGGTCCGCATCGCGTCGCTCTTCCGAGGCGTGACCGACCAGGCGGTCTTCGACGCGAAGGTCCGGGACATGTTCGTCGGCCTCGCGCAGGAATACGGAGTGCCGTTCGAAGTCCTCAACGACGGCGACGTCACCGCCCTGGCCGCATCCATGTCCCTTGGCCGCAACGCCGTCCTCGGCGTCGCCATGGGCACGAGCGTCGCCGCCGGCTACGTCGACCAAGCCGGCAACCTCACCAACTGGCTCAGCGAACTGGCCTTCGTCCCGGTCGATTACCGCGTCGACGGACCCGCGGACGAATGGTCGGGCGACCATGGCTGTGCCGTGCAGTATTTCAGCCAGCAAGGCGTAGGCCGCTTACTACCATTGGCAGGCATCGACCTGCCGCCGTCCTTGAAGCTGCCCGAGCAGCTCGAGGAACTGCAGCGCCTCATGCTCGCCGGCGACTCCCGCGCCCGGCTCGTCTACGAGGCCATCGGCATCGCCCTGGGTTATGCGGCCGCCCACTTCGCCAGCTTCTACGAGATGAGCTGCCTGCTGATCATGGGCCGGGTCACCTCCGGCCAAGGCGGGAGCATCATCATCGAACAAGCCAAGGCCGTCCTCCGCGACGAGTTCCCGGAACTTCGCATCGACCTCCTGGTGCCTTCGGAGAAAGATAAGCGCCATGGCCAGGCCGTCGCGGCCGCCTCCCTCCCTTCCCTCCGCCGATGATCACGCTCAACCCGCGCGCCCGCCTCATGATCCCGGACGGGCTCGCCGCCCCGGAAGCCCTCCGTCGGACGACCCACCTCGGCATCGGCGCCCACCAGGACGACCTGGAGTTCATGGCCTTCCATGGCATCCTCGCCTGCTACGACCAGAAGGATCGCTGGTTCGGCGGAGTGACGATCACCGACGGGCGCGGTAGCTCCCGCGCCGGCAAGTTCCAGGATTGGACCGACGACCAGATCGCCGCCGAACGTATCCGCGAGCAGGACGCCGCCGCGGTGATCGGCCAATACGGCTTCATGGCCCAGCTCGGCCATCCGAGCAAATCGGTACGTGACGCCCGCGAGACGGTCGTCCGCGATGACCTCTTCCGCCTCCTCGAAGCCTCCCGACCCGAGGTCGTCTATCTCCATAACCTCGCCGACAAGCATGACACGCATGTCGGCTGCGCCCTCCGTTGCCTGGAAGCGCTCCGCCGTCTGCCCAAGGCCGACCGGCCGCAGAAAGTCTACGGCTGCGAAGTCTGGCGTGACCTCGACTGGTTGGTGGACTCCGAGAAGACCCCGATGCCCGTCTCGGAGCGTCCGGAACTCGCCAAGGCCTTGAACGAAGTCTTCGCCACGCAGATCGCTGGCGGGAAACGCTACGACCTCGCCGTCATCGGCCGGCGGACGGCTAATGCCACCTTCAGCCAGGCGCATGCGACCGACCAGGAGTCCGCCATGCAATGGGCGATGGACCTCACCCCCTTGGTCCAAGACGAGTCACTCGATCCGATCGCCTACACGACCGGCTTCATCGACCGACTGAAGACCGACGTCACCACCCGCCTCCGCCAATCCCTCTGATATGAAACCCACCCTCCTCGTCCTCGCCGCCGGCATGGGCAGCCGCTACGGCGGACTCAAGCAGATCGACCCGATGGGCCCCTCGGGCGAGACCATCCTCGACTACTCCGTCTTTGACGCCCTGCGCGCCGGCTTCGGCAAGGTCGTCTTCATCATCCGGCCCGACTTCGAGAAGGATTTCCGCGAGCGCATCGCGGCGAAATTCGCCGGACGGATCGAGGTCGGCTTCGCCTTCCAGACCATCGACCAGCTCCCGGCCGGCTTCTCCGTACCTACCGGACGCGAAAAGCCTTGGGGCACCACCCATGCCATCCTCTGCGCTCGTCAGGCCGTCGAGACGCCTTTCGCCGTCATCAACGCCGATGACTTCTACGGTCAGGACTCCTACGCGGTCCTCGCCCGTCACCTGGAAAGCCTGGACGTGCGCTCCACCGACTACTCGATGGTCGGCTTCACGCTCAAACACACGCTCTCCGAACACGGCACCGTCGCTCGCGGCGTCTGCCAGACCGACGCTTCGGGCCGCCTCACCGATATCCAGGAGCTGACTAAGATTTCCAAACTGCCCAGCGGCGCCGAACACCGCGGCGAAGACGGGTCCATCGTCAGCCTGACGGGCGAAGAGCCGGTCTCGATGAACATGTGGGGGTTCACCCCGGCCATCTTCCCCCAGCTCGCCGCCGACTTTGACGCCTTTCTCCACGCCAAGGGGGCGGAGATGAAGAGCGAGGCCTATATCCCGATGTCCGTCGGCAACCTGATCCGCGCCGGCCAGGCCACCTGCCAGGTCCTGCGCACCGACTCCGCCTGGTTCGGGGTCACCTACCGTGAAGACAAGCCTATCGTGCAGGAAAGTATCCTCCGACAGGTGCAGTCCGGTTCCTATCCGGCGACGCTCTGGACCTAACATGCCCGCCACCGCCGCCGAAGCCTTGGTCGTCTCCGCCGAATTCGCGTTCGGCGGCAAGGTCCTGTCGGCGACACCTTACGGCAGCGGTCATATCAACGATACATTCCTCGTCCTGATCGAAGCCGCTCCTAGCCCTCGTCGCTTCATCCTGCAGCGTATCAACCATCAGGTCTTCAAGCAGCCCGACCTGCTCATGGAAAACGTGGCGCGGGTCTGCGCCCACGCGCACGCCAAGCTCGGCGCCGCCGGCGCGTCCGACGCCCATCGCCGGGCCCTCCGGCTCATCCCGACCCATCAAGGCAAAGCGTGGCAGGTCGACCCCCGCGGCAACCGCTGGCGTTGTT
>Ga0208723_1000026_pt1 | contig 65205 bp, 93 predicted proteins | sample LakMenEpi31Aug12_FD_150750 | JGI IMG/M metagenome (GOLD analysis project Ga0208723, IMG submission 150750) | Freshwater microbial communities from Lake Mendota, WI - 31AUG2012 deep hole epilimnion (SPAdes) | ecosystem: Environmental > Aquatic > Freshwater > Lake > Epilimnion/Euphotic zone ...
TGACACAAATTGACCCGTTGAACACCCTGAAAAGGTTCCAAAGCCTGTATTCTGTGTTAGAGTACATACAGACGTTGTATACTGAAACCCAGTTGGTTCGGAACACGGTGTACACGTCCCTGCACTTAATAATAAATACTCTCCTGCTAGACATGACTGCGTATATGTACTTGTCGCACCCTGAGCAATTGCCGTACCATTACACAAATTGGGATAAAACTCTGGTTTACAATACGCACATATACCCGTTGTTCCTGTTTGTGGTGGTGCATATCCTGGAACGTAATTTGGATTTGGAACACAGATGCTACCAAGACATGACTGCACATCACCAACAGTCATATCAGCCCAAATTATAGTTTGAAAATTATAGTTTGGTCCGGTCCAAGCAGTACGTTCCGGGCACAAACACCTATTTGAGTTTGGTTCACTCACAGCACCTTCAGGGCAATTTTGACATACATCTGGTCCGGATATATAACTACCAGAGGGGCACAATTCGCATCTAGCACCACGCCAATTAGTACCAATAGTATTCTGATTACAAAGACATGAAGTTTCTCCACCATTTGATGTCCCTCCGTGTAAACAAGGTTCACATACTGAACCTACTTTTATGTAATTAGCGGGACATGCCTGAAACGTACATGTATAACTTGTGTCTATTGTACGATTATTTGTAGCAGAGTGAGTACCCCGACACCCCGGATCGACCCAATTATTAAAAACAGCTACATATCCCGTAGGGCATGATGGAGCAGAACCACAAGTTATCTTTGAAGAAGGAGTCGGGCAATAATAACCATCCGGGCAAGGTTCTTCAGATGTTGCATATTGTGGACAATAACTACCAGGTGAACATGTTATGCACTGTCGTACATTAGGTGTAGTTGATGTACATGCGGGTGTATATGTACCAGCCTGACAGTTGTTCACACTACATATTGTTGTTATACTATTCCAAAATCCCGGAATATCTTCAATGCTGCGCGAGTTGTTAATACTGTTAGCAACCATTAGTGCACTTCGATATACGTATTTCAAAGTTACCTCTTTTTCACATGATGAGGCACCTTTTTGTGTGAACCAATTTTGACTCCATTCGAAACCAGCAAAATCAAACGAAACGAGAGTATAAGTTCTACAAAACGTGAAAGATGAAGAATATTCAGAAGTAAACGGATATTGACCATCTGGAACAATATCGGCCGTTCCGTTTGAGTTTATTTTTAGATATTGAGAAGAATCAAACTTATATAATATTCCTGGATAGTCTTCGAGTTGATTAACAAATTCATAAATATTTGTTTCAGAAACCTGGAAAACACTATCTTTTGAAAAAAGTGTATATTCACTTTTTGTTTGTCTCCCAGTTATAGCTTTTCCGTCACTTATCGACACTATACGAAACCCGTTTGTAACAAACGGAACAGGATTAAATGTAAAAATATCAGGTTTTTCTATGATATCAAAATTAAGACCCGTACTGAAAGCCTTTTTTAACTTTTCTAATATATCGGTAAACATACTTCCGTCTTTTTCACCTGGGGTAGTTACTGGAAAACCATTAGCAGACCACTCAGTTACAAGATACCTCGATGGTACGAAAGTCATATTTTGACTTAAAAAACCAACAATCGGGACTTCGAATGCTTGTTTCACTATAGTATCTGCTACTTCAAAAGGAGGACGAAACATTGAATACAACTTAAAACCTTCTTCACTCTCAACAGTGAATACAACTATGGTCCCAAGTTTATAAAATTTTCCAGGTTGTATAACAATGTCATGTTCGGCATTTGTACCGTCTGTCTGATATTGTAGCTCATTTATAGCATCAGATGCAGTCAAATTGGGTTTAGAAACACCAAACTCATTTGTGGTAACATGGCTGCTTACAACTCCTGGTATGACACTAATTCCTGTTCTAGCGTACGTTCGAATTGGGCAATATGCACATGACTCGATATCACTGGTTGACAATGACTCAATTGGATTTGCCGCTCCGACGTTATCGGTTATGATCCGGGCAATATCGGTGTTACACGCCGGCGCGTCTCTACAGTAAAGACCTTGGTTCGTTATATCCGTGCCAGGAACGTCATCACCTGTTTCTCTTCTCGATATGGTCTCTTTTCTGAAACCAGACATTCCGTCGGCGTAGGCGCGGTTTGTCGTATCCCTGACGAGTTCACAAATTGACGATGTATCGATACCCCCGAAGTTGAACCCGGTACACTGTGATTCATTATCACATTGGGCGGCACACTCTTCGACAGACGAAACTACTGGTCTATCTATTAGATTTGAAGGCGTGGTCGATGCAGCCTGAAAATCAGGCAATTCGTACCCGGGTGGCTCAACGAGCATGGGTGGTGCAGTCTCCCCCTTTAATACAAGAACGCCACTGTTTTCAATAGTCGTCGAGTACGTGTCGACGACGTACTGTGAAGCCGACACTTTTGTGGCCACGCCTGAATCGAAATCATAGCCTATAAATTTACAAGACGATGTTCCAGTACACTCTGCTATAGCGTCTTTCATAGCTGCTGGCATCAATTCATCAGCAACTGGCGTAGGTGGTGTAACAGTCGGTCCTTCTAATGGTTCCGTCTTAGCATCATTCAGAACAGCACACATATCCGGATCTGTAAGTGTTGCTCCTGTGACACATAGCTCAGTGCCACTCATACTTTATTCCGATTGTTTTTTTTCTTTCGTTATTTATATGGCTGGGACTTTGGAAATTGCCTTTAAACTAATTGGACTTTTAATAAGTCTGTTTTTCGTGTACCTCGTGGTGGCTGGGTCTATTACATTGGTATTGTATACTCGTATTGGTCAGGGGGACCCAAAAGGATTCTGGTACACAGACCGTGACAAACTCAACAAGTACATTTTCAAAACATGGATTGCTTGGGCTGGATCTCCTTCAACCTTTTCAATGAAGGAGAATACTTCCCCTGTGTCGTATACAGTATATAAGACATTGACAGGAAACAACATCGTTTCAAACTGTATGATTCAATGTGAATCTGCAAACAGTCGAGGCAAGACGCCAAAATGTGTCGGGTTCATATATACACCCGGTACATCAAATACATGCAATCTTGTTTCGACTATGGATGGGTTAATAACTACAAGTACACCAGAGACGACTTATTTCATAGACGGTCTTGATACAGCCAGAGAATACAAAACATATACAAGCAATACTCAGGCTGATGCAACATTCATTACTGGTTCACCATACACGAGCTCTGAAACTGAATGTCTTTCAAATTGTGTATCACAAGTTGATTGTACAGGTGTACAATTTTCGACAGCAAGTACTAATGGCACAAAGACATGTGGACTCGTAAAGAATATGGACCCTACAAAGTTTACTGTCGATATAACTAAATACATGACGTACCTCGCACCACACGGTCCACTCAAAGCATCTACAACTACTTATTATTAATTGGGCATCAAAAGTGGTACGACTACGACAAGTATCATCACGACAACGATGATGATAATAATGCCACCAATGCCTACACCACTCAATCCTTCCATGAAACTTCCGAGGACATCACCTGTTCCTTCACCGGCATCCTTCACGGCTTGTGTCACATGGGAGTCGAATGACGTTTTTATGACACCGTAACCTTTATCAGTGAGGTTTATCGTCGAACTGTCTGATTTTTTAGAATCCACGACAAATTCTTTCTTTTCATCCTTGATTCTTGTTGGTTTGACATCCGTTCCATCGAGTGTGTCGATCGTCGAATCGTGCCATTCTATAGTATCATCCTTGAGAACCTTGACAGCGCTCTTGATACCACCAGGTTTCACGCTCTTGACGCTCCAAGTGACACCCACCTTTGTGGGTGTCCCCTGGAGGAAACCGGGAAGAGGAAGAGTAGAGTTTGGTTCGGGCATGATGGTCTTGAAGTTGATTTCGGCACCGGCCGATGCGATGAACGACGCAAGCGCAGCTGCGAGAATAGCTGCAACGGCTGCAGCTGCAACACCAGCTGCAATCAGTTTGTTACGGGTCGAAGGGTCTTTGGATTTGGCTTCAGCATCAGCCCTGCCCTCGGGAGTTCCAGCATCGTTCTTTGGCGCTCCTGGTGATGCCGGGGCGTTTGGAGCACCCGGAGCCGAAGGAGCACCCGGAGCCGAAGGAGCACCCGGAGCCGAAGGAGCACCCGGAGCCGAAGGAGCATCCGGAGCCGAAGGAGCATCCGGAGCCGAAGGACCCGAAGGACCCGATGGACCCGATGGACCCGAAGGAACATCCGGAACCGAAGGACCGGACACGACCGGAGAGCTTCCTAATGAACGACTCATATTATTAAATAACTGACAAATTAAACTCGGTCAAAAGTTCATTTATTGAATGGTAGTACCGTTTCAAGTCCTTTTCGAACCGTTTGTCCGTCGTGTGTTTCTTCTGGACGTAGAGCCACGCCAGATTCGCCTTGGAGTACTTGGTGCGCGTCTGGTTCTCTGTCGGTTTCCGTGGTCGGGCCTTGACCTCGGCAACCGGCTCTTCAACCACCCGGTCTATAAACGATAAAGCCTGCATACATGTGTCTGCCAAGTCATCCTTCTTCTTGTGCTTGTCAAACACGGGTACCCAGTGCGGCTGCGTTTCCTCAATAAAGGCACGGCACCGATCGATTGAAGCCTTTTTGCGTTGGAGGTAGCGTGCGCGTCCAGGGCCAGCAACATCAGGCACCTTGTGTCTCGCGTCATAAATGATGACATCCTTGTCGTGACAGAGAAAGTACGTGTGTAAGAAATGTTCGACACCCTTCATGGTGCGATTACGATCAGGTTGCTTTTCGATGAGGACCGTATGTGACTCCAGGGTCCATTGTTTTCCACGAAGGTGCGTCTTGAGCGCCCTGAACAGTCCATCAGCGTGCTGAGGCGGAACACCCGACACATCCCATTGTTTAATAAGTCGGGTTCTCGAATCGATGAGACACATGGCGAGGTTCTTTATGCCTACATCTATACTTAGGATCAACGGTGACATCCTTTTATTAAAGACCTAGAGACTTTTAAGTTGAGATGGAACCTTGGTGTTGGTATTGTTGCCACCCCTTTGAGGGTCCGGCTATTCATGCACCGTACAAGTATGACGACAGAAGGCGTCATTTTGATACGACGGGTCAGTTTTGTTCCTGGGAATGTGCAAAGGGATACCTCTTGGACGACCGCGGTCCTCACGCAGGGGAGCGTCAGCAATTGCTCGCGTTGATGCGGCAGCATGCGATGAAAAAGTACGTACCTACAAAGGCTCCACCGAAACGTACTGCGCTCAAGGTGTTTGGTGGAACTCTCACTATCGAACAGTTTCGTTCCGGAACGTCGAATGCTCAAGTATTCATGCCGTACGAGACACACATGATGCCGACGGTCATCACATCGAACGCTGTGCCTGCACGGAAACAAGGTGATGAAAGTTCGAGCGACCTCGTACTCAAGCGACCCAAACCGTTGGCCAGGGCAAAGAGCACTTTGGAAACGTCGCTGGGTATCACGCGACGTACGAAGACGGCTGCGACGGCCCCTTGAACAGGAGAAGCGTGGCAATTAGGACGAACCACCCCGGAAGTTTTACGTAAAATGTCAGGTCAGGAAGCCGCCATCCCCTGTACAAGTCAACAGTGTGAACAGAGCTCGAAACGTCGGACACCACAGACTCTGCGTCCAATGACATGTCTGCATCCTTATTGACTTCCGACTCGCTGTGCGAACGACGGTGGTTCATTTCTTACGTTACAGATGCGTCGTGTTTTTAGGTCAACAACGCGTTGTTGGACAACGGGCGTGCCCGTTGGACAAAAAAAACGTGTCGCGTCCCAGCCAAGGATCCAAAAACGCAGTGACACTTAACCAACCAACAATGACGACTGAGCACCATCTTCGTGATTACGCCCGCGAGAAGTTCCAGGAGTTGTATCCTGGAAAAAGCATCAAGCCTCGGAATGCAGAGCTCGCTGTATACAACTGGGCAGTGACACAAACACAAACGAGTCAAGTCAAGACAAAAAGTGGACGGTACGAGCGACAAGAGCCGTCGTGGGAAAACAGTCTATTCCGGCACCGGTACAAGCAGCGTCTGCTCAGTGTCCTCTTCAACATCCAAAAAAACCCAGACTTGCTCAAAAAGGTGAAGCCCAAGGACCTCGAGACGTTGACACCGGGACAGATGTGGCCCGACGGACCACAGGGTAATACGGAGCGAAAGATTCGAGAGAAGGAGAATGCGATGGAGATGGCCAAGGCGAAGAATGATGAAGAGTACGAGGGCATCCTGACGTGTCCCAAATGCAAGTCGAAGAAGACGTCCTACTACCAGATGCAGACTCGGAGTGCAGATGAGCCGGCTACAAATTTCTGTAGCTGCCTGTGCGGACACCGGTGGCGGTTCTGCTAAAGACTCGATGAGCCTTTTGTGTAATGAGCAACAGGTGTTCTGCAATTACGAACTCGTCCCGTCGTTGTCGTCTCCCGTGTACGAGCCCGTTGTCCACATGTCACGTCCACGCCCCAGAGTGTTCAATTTGTTTGGAAAAAAATGGAACCGGTTCACATACACTCCCATGTGGACACGTGTTCCATGGTCAATGTATCGGCACATGGTACACCAACAATCGTCGGTGTCCCATGTGTCGCCATTACGACAAGCCCAGGTTGGTGAAGGTTTTCTATGAAGTTGGACTGGAACCCATCGCGCACAGCGTCTTGCGACCTATGCTCAAACAGCTCGTCGAAGAGGAGGTTCTCCAGACGGATTACGTCGGTGTTTTACTAAATGGTCAAGTCATTCAGAGGAACGGGGACCCCATCGGGTACCTGTGGGGAGACCATTCTGCGTTTTACTGATAAAAAAATTCTACACAGTCTCTCCAGTAATGAGCATCGTACGCGTCTGGACCGACGTCGGTTCTGACAAGAATGTTTCTCTCATCGCACGAATCATCGAAACAAATGGACCTATTTTTACTATTCAGTTCCTGAGTCCAACTGAGAATAAGGACAAGCATGGATGTACCATTTACAAGTACGAAGATGAGACGTATCAGATTGAAGACGATAGTATCACACATTATCTGAATACAAGCAACGAGGAGGACATTGGGTTTGTCTCAGCCGGAGAGGGTGAATGGATACGCACGGGTGATGAATCAGACGAAGATTACATTCCAAGCGAAGAGGACGATGATGACGAAGAAGAAGAGGAGGACGAAGAGGACGACATTGAAGAAGAGGACTTTGAAGATGACTGCGAGGAAGATGACTACGAGGAGGATGATGAGTGAGGCTGCGCCTTGTCTGCCGGAGCCAAGGCGCACTGCGTCTTGGCAACTTAGAGAAAAACATCGCCAAAAACTAAATGTCTACGAGCATCTTTATCAAGGCCTTTGATCCCAAGCAGAAAAGCCACGTCGTATGGCTCAAGAAGATGACTGATATCGCTGATACCCTGGGTGACCCCAGACGTCATCAGGCGCTGGTTACCGAGATTAACTCCAATCCGATGGGAGTTAAGCTCGACAATCGTGATGCCCTTATGTGGGTCGAAATTCATTTTGGTATCGCTATGAAATACGCGCGTGCTGTTCTCAATGGTGATGCTGTCATTCCAGCGACTGGTCGCGTTGCAAACACGTCAGACCTTACACCTGTGACTGAGGAATAATTATTTTTCGTTTAGTAGTTTTGTGATGTATGGGATGTGACTATCCATTGGAATTTCCAGTGAATATACTTCTCCATTGATTTTGAACGACTCATTGATAGATTCAATCAAAATCAAATTAAAATACCTCGAGACACAAAACACCTTGAGTTTGTCCAGGTTGTCCCATTCACATACATCGAGGATTTCAAGAGGCTTCTTTGTATTGGGACCTGATGTAAATGTCATTTTGCGAAAATCAGGCCATTCGCGTGTGTTATTATAATGGTCTTCTATGATGGAACCCATTGCGTGCACATCACCACGTCGTTTGAACGCAACAACTGCCATTTTCGAAGGTGTTTCCCATGCCATGACCGAGTTGACATGTTTATGGAGTGTGAAATATGGTTTATTGTCCTGATTCGTCTTGATTGTTGGAGGAGGAGGACGAATGAGTGTAGTCATTGATTGACTGTTGGGTTATTCCTTTAGGACCTGCCAGCCGTTTCACTATTTTCATTTTTTTTCGTTCAACTTTTTTGATTTCACGCACTATAATAACCCTGTGATCGTCCCGGTGACAATAGAGCTCTTCACTGACCTGTTTGAGACGATCGATGGCTGCCTCCATCCCACGCTGATGGCGTTCAGCCATATAAAGACTTTAGAATTCCTTTTCAACAGCTCGGTCGGCGACGCTGTCAGACTCGAGGACGAATCCTGGGCCATAGTACAGGTTGCGGTTACGCGTCTCCTGTGGAAAGTTGGGAGTGTAGCCTGCGTACGAATACGTCAGAAGCAGATACACAGCAATCAGGACAAGGACGAAGATCAGGACTGGAGTACGGTTTGCCATTACAAGTACGCTATATTATTTTTTTCACAAGGTTCTCAAGCTTAACTAGCGTCGGCAGCGAAACATCACACATCGCGGCGATGGACTCCCTGGTCTGGCCGTAGTCGGAGAGCACGGTGTACAGCACTGCAGCAGTCACCCCCTTGGGTGTCTTCCCCATCAGCGATGGGTGACACTCCACCTGTTCACACATACGAATCGTCCGTTGCCGAATACGCCCACGCATGTCGTCCGGAACCGTCACCTGACTGAATATCCTGGACACGAGATCCGACGACTTTGTGGTTGTCGTCTCAAGCGTCGGAATCGTCTCTCGGAAAATATCCGCCGTCCGTGAAATGTCTCGGGCCGGAATGTTAAACGCAGATGCAATCTCGTGTGTCGTACGAGCGACGTGGGCATCCTGACACGCCCGCATGATACAATTCGCCTTGATACCGTTCCGGATCGCTCCACGGGTCAGGACACTCTCGCTAAATTTCCGGTACATAATCTTCGCCTGAAGCATCACCGAATCTGGAAGTCCGAGAATCATACGTCCTACGTGGTCCAGGCCCTCATACGCGTGGTGAAGTGCTCTGTCCTTGTGGTTCATCGATGTATGAAAGTTAATTCGGGCCAATCGCTTGTTTGCATACGTCCCAGATGAGTGCACAGACATGATCGTCCCCGACCCCCACGACGCACTGAACAGAGTCGTATTCACAGGGGCACCGACACGCGATGGGTCGCTCCCTTCGTCATTCGCCCCGCCGTTCCATTCAGGCTCATCGGATATGAACGCCATGTCAGATTGTCCGCACGACACACACGTCGGCAGTCCATCCTCATTTGACACCCGTGAACCCATCGTGTACAACTGTCCGTTGTGTTCCACCATCGTTCCGTCATCTGGACAGAATTGACACCGATACTCTGTCCAGATGAAGTTTTCACGAGGTTCGCTGCGAGCCTTGCACGACTCTGCAATTGAGAAAAGTTCATCGATCGATACCATTTTAAACCTTCCACCGCAGGTGGAAGTTCGTCAGTAGCTAGGGCGGACTTTCGACCTGCGGTCGAAAGGACTTTGTGTTTGGGGTTTTCATCAGCGCGCTCCTTTGCCGTGGAAAAAACATATTTTTTTGATAAGAGATGGACCTTCCCCCCGTCCCTCCTGTCGTCGACGTGCCTCGTCAAGTCCGTATCGAAACCGCTCTCAAGGAGGCTGGTGTCAAGGCTTTTTTTTCACCGTTCAACATCGCCGCCGTGCTCGTGTTCCTGCTCGTGGTGTTTTTCCTGTACAAGCGCTACCGTGACAAGCGTGCGACTGAACAGGCACACGGGCCTACACATCCTCCGAAGTAGGAGTAAGTGAACCAACTTCATCCACAGTTGCCTCGGTCCAGAGTGAAGCCGCTCGGGGTGTACCTACAAAACCAACAGCGGCGTTCGCCAGACTCATCAGGGACATTTTCTTCTCCATCTTCCCCGGCTCGACGAGTGACAGGTGATTCCGGAGCTTCTTTTCAATTGGATTTCCCTGTTCGAGCGCCGTGTTGAATTCAGCAAAACACTCTTGAAGGAACGCCTGACCCTCCGTGGCTCGCTGGTCCCTATCGACACTGAGTTCCTTTGAAATCTTCAGCGCCAGACGCTTCATGAGAATCGACGCCCGTAGCGCATTCGTCATTTTCTCATTGAGCTTCATGTACAACTGAATAGAGCCGAGTACACCAGTCCCAGCAGACAGAACGGCGTTCAGAATACTGACGTACTCTTGAACCATAAACGAGTTGAGTGAAACGGCAGTCAGTGCGTTGACGGATGAAATAATCAAAATAGGAATGTTAAATCGGGACGACAACTTGTTGTAGTACATGTGGTCTTTCGAATGGTGGGCAGCGTATTCGTTACATTGCTGCTCTATTTTGGTAAGGAAAGCCTCCTCGCGATCGTGCCAAGGATCTTCCTTCATACTGTAATGCACGCTTTTTTTGCCGCAGTGACGACCCTTGGTTTGAACGGACCGATGATGTGACCTAGGACGTCAATGTCTGAAGGCTCGAGTTTGTATTCGCTGCAGGCTGAATAGTCACCTGCGAGAAACTGGAGTCGAACGACTGTATCGAGCGCATCCCTCGACAGTTTGTTCGAACGACGCATGAGCGCCTCGAGCTTCTTGTGACGCATGCATATGTTTTGATACTTGGTCCACAGACTTCCCGTCCTCGGCACCTTGTTCATGGGTCGCATGAGACGGCACGGTTGAATACACGACATCATAGTGAACAATGGCATCATGATGTTCCAATCGTAGTTTTCATACACGTCCGTGTCCAGAAGGTCCGCTTCAGACATGAAGTCTGCAATCTGTGCGAGCATGTCCACGTCACCGTTGACACGGTCGGTGTAGTTTTCCTGGACGATGCTCCACACATGGCCGTGTTCGTGCGTCGTGTCCCCGATTCTAACATTTTTCCAATCCCCTCGTAAAAGACGATGGACGTACTCTTTCGGGGTTTCAAACTCATCGGGCGCCGAATTTCCGTACGTATCCAGAGCGGCTCGTCTGTGGTTGATGCCGGTACACTCGTGGTAGACGGTCTGGGGCGTAAGTTTCACGGGGGTCAATGCGATAACGATCGTCGGGCTCTTGGACGAAATGGGCCCATGAATCTCACGGACACCTATGAGGTCCTGAATAGACTCCCACTCGTCGATGACTATCGGCAAAATTGAGTAGCGAAGACGCTCAAACATGTCTAGGGTCCCCTGACGCGTCTTGAACACTTCAGGGTCCAGAAACAGACAATGACCGAGTTTCTGTTTGACGAGTGTTGTTTTCCCAGTGCCTGGTTTCCCGTGGACGCACGTCAAAACACCAGGTTGCGCAAAGACCGGATCGTTTATTTCTAAGGTCTTCTTAAGAAATCGATCCATGACTTTGAGCGATTCTGGTGATGACGATGAGTCTCTAACGAGGCAAATCCTTAGTTTGGTCTGGGAAAATAACGCGTTCGTTCCTTACGTTGGTGCATGGCTGCTGTACAACATCCTTGTTCTGTGTCTCCTTGTATACATTGCAATCAGACTTGGTCTGTCATGAGCTTGGGTGGGGTCAGCTTCATCACGTCGTAGAGCGTGTCCACTGACGCCTCCATAAAGCCCTGTTGCTCAGACGCATCGAAAACCTCATCGAACGTCGCGAGGTACATGGAATCTTCCGCCTCGTCCAGAGGAATCATGCTTACGGCACGATTAGTCTGGCTCAGGATAAGAGGACTCAGTGTCAAATTGACGTGACTGTAATCCTGCATCTTGTATGCGGGCTCTGGGAACAGGTTCGGAGGAACGTATGTCAGGGGTGTGTACGTGTCGCTTGGAATATCACTGAGGGGCGTTTCGGTAGATGCAGGCTTCAGTGTAACCAGTGGTGGAGGATTCTCATTTACTGTCGGTGCATCATACACCACCTCGGCCATGGACCCACGCGCCTGGTAATTGCTGCGAGTCGATCCGAAAATGACGAGCGACACGAGCACGATGATGAACGTCCACACGATGAACGGTCTGACTTTAAATGGCTTAAGAGCAGCCATAGTTACTTTTGTACAAGAAAATGATTGTGGACACGTTTCAATTCTTTAACGAGCTTGACGTGTTGGAGATGCGACTCAAAAATCTCGATCAGTATGTCGACATTTTTGTGCTCGCCGAGTCTGTAGAGACCCATGCTGGAAACCCCAAGCCTCTGTACTACGACCAGAACAAGGATAGATTTGCGCCATGGGCCCATAAGATTCGACACGTCGTCTGTCCTCCATGTGGAGGGAACGGACAACAACATGTTGTTGGACTATGGGACCGGGAAAAGCACCAGCGGAACTGTGTTCTTCTGGGTCTCGATGGCGTTCCGAACGACGCAATGGTTATGATTAGCGACGTGGATGAAATTCCCGACATGACCAGGGTGGTTCAATTGGATCCGACCAAGACGCACAGCATTCACATGTGGATGTTTGAGTTTTCGTTCGATTACATGTTTACTGGTGAGCCATGGTTTGGGACGGTCGTTACAAACGCCAAGGCTTTCCGTCACCTAGGGCCCAACTTTTTCCGGGACAACCGATGGAAATTTCCACCATTGACGTACGCCGGGTGGCATTGTAGCTCATTCGGGGATGCCGATCACGTATGGAATAAACTCCGGAATTATGCACATGCAGCCGACGAAAAACATAAGGGTCAGACGATTGAACAGATTCGAGAGTACGTCTCGAACGGTATTCACGCGGACGGTAGTATGAAACTCGTTCCAAGGCCTAAAGATGTACCGTTGCCTCCTAAAGGACACGGACACATTTAATTAAATGTTGTCTGCCGTAACTCTTCTCGACCACATGGGAGACGATCAGGCGATCGTTGACGCTGCACGCATCTCAGTTACAGGAGCTTCGAAAAAGTCAGAGACCCGGGCTTTGATCAGGTATCTGATGCGTCACAAACACACGAGTCCGTTTGAGATGGTCGAGTTTAAGTTTCATGTTCGGGTTCCCATTTTTGTCGCACGCCAATGGCTTCGTCATCGTACGGCATCCGTCAATGAAATTTCAGGACGGTATTCGGTTTTACCCAGTGAATTTTATGTTCCGGAAGAGTATCATGCTCAGTCTTCTACCAACCACCAAGGTTCCGGTGCTGCTCTTGGCATTGGTGGTGTTGAACAGACGGCGTCGTGCAAACAGGCGTTCGACATATACGAAAGTCTGATTGAACAAGGGGTGTCACGCGAAGAGGCGCGCATCCATCTCCCGCTCGGAACAATGACTGAATTCATCTGGAAGCAGAACCTGCACAACCTGCTTCATTTTTTGCGTCTACGTATGGACTCTCACGCGCAGCCTGAGATTCAAGAGCCTGCGCGTCAAATTTGGAAGTTGATCGAGCCCATCGTGCCTCTGACATGTGAGGCGTTCAAGGATTTTGTACTGGATGCTGTGACTCTGTCAGGGCCCGAAGTGCGCGGCGAAGTGACGGGAAAGGGGGAAGTTCGTGAGTACGAGGAAAAGATGCAACTGTTGGGCAAGTATGGTTTTTCAAAACATGAGACCCAGTGAAGGGTCTTGTGTATAGTTTGAAACCGTCTCACTCAGAGCCCGAAACAACTCTGGTGTACGGTTCGTGTCGTAGCCGAGCGACGTACGAATGCCGAGTTCAGACGCAGCGAGCACAGCATCCTGATTCGCCCCGAGATAGACAAACTTCCACGGCTTGAGGTTGACAAGATCACTAACATGGGCTGACGTGTACGTCAGCGACGAATTCTCCTCGCCGTCCGTGAGGATAATCACCATCGCGTCATCGGACAGTTTCATCTTGAGAACCTGTCCCATGGCGTCAAGCAGGGCCGTACCTCCCCGCGGTACGAATGTGTCCTCTGTCAACACGGGGACGTCCTCGATCGGCACCTTTTCATAAACCGTCTCAAACTGGTCATCAAACAGGCACAGCGTCATCGTACCGCCAAACTGCTTCTGAGCCTCAATGAACGTATTGAACCCGTCAATGGTATCCTGGCAGCAAGACTCCATAGAACCGGAGCGGTCGAGCAGAAACACACGATCCATCTTGAGAACTGAGAGCACTGTTTTTTTATGTTATGGATTGGTCACATTCTCGTGACACGTCTGTACTTTGGAACATGGACGTGGTGGTCTATCGCTCCAGACTTACCGATGGCGACGTTTCTGACACCCGGAAATGTGCCTTGGTCCGTCAAAAAGAACTGGATGATGTACGATTTGTTCTACAAGGTGCCTCATACGTTCTGGATTTTGATTCTCGTCCCCAAAAAACATCGAAAGGTGTACGCGTTTCACATTCTGTGTGACATTTTGAGCCACACTGGAAAATGGTCGATCGAGCCGTTGTATCCATTAGACTTGACCATTCATGGTATATGGGATCCGGTTGAGTGGTCTTAATCCCCAAGTCGCGGAGCGACTTGTCTGTTCCCGGCGATCAAGTTCAAAGGGCACTGCGCGCCCTTGTCCCGTGACCTTAAAAATAAAATGTCACTTTTCTCCAGGAGCGCTCGAGCTTCCTGATGACCACACACTACGTGCTTGATTTGAACGTAGCCCGAGCAGCGTATAAAACCTGGAACTCCCTGTTCCCCAAGGTGACCCCGTACTATGCCGTCAAGTGCAACCCCGACCCGCTCATCATTCGAACCTTGGCAGAGCTTGGATGCGGATTCGACTGTGCAAGCCCGCGAGAGGTTGATGCTGTCCTCGCAGCAGGGTCGACACAAATCATCTACGCCAACCCCTGCAAACGACCAGACGACATACAGTACGTTGCACGAAAGGAGATTACGAGGACGACGTTTGACTCGCTTTGCGAAATTGAAAAAATGGCTCAGAACGCTCCGGATATGGAACTTGTTCTCCGGATCCGTGCCGATGACCCAACAGCAGTATGTACCCTTGGAAATAAATACGGAGCTGGAGAATCCGACTGGTACACTCTCATTGAACGTGCCCGAGAGTTGGGACTCGCAATCATTGGTGTAAGTTTCCACGTTGGCTCAGGGGCGCGTTCGACTCGGGCCTACGCAGACGCCATTTATACAGCGGCACGCGCCATGGATGTTCTCAAAGAGTATGGGTTTGCACCCAGTTTGGTGGATATCGGTGGTGGATTTTCATCCTCCATGGACATCGAAGAGGCGGCTGAATACATCAACGATGCACTGAAAGAAACCGGACTGGTTCAGTGTGAGGTTATCTCTGAACCAGGTCGGTTTTTTGCAGAACATATCGCGACGCTGTACACACCAGTCATCGGTGTGAAGGATGGTGCTGTAACCATCGACGAGTCTTTGTACGGGGCATTTAATTGCATTCTGATGGATCACGCCGAGCCAGAGCCCGAAGTGGATGAATCCGTCGAACTCGAAACCGTCACGCTGTTTGGAAGCACGTGCGACGGCGCAGACGTCATTGCTCGAAGCATCGATCTGCCATGCGGGCTCAAGGTGGGTGACATGCTGACGTGGAAACGCATGGGGGCGTACACGATGGCGGCGACGACAAATTTCAATGGTATTCCGTTCAATCAAAGAGAGATGATTTATGTGAATGTTTAAAGTCCTTTCCGCCGAAGGTGGAAAGTCCGCCGAGAGTTCACCAAACAAGTCCTTCGGACTTGGGTTTAGATCTGAATGTACATGGCACGTAAAAGTCCTGGGTCTTCGTTGGGGATGAGATCTGGACAATCACCTACGAGATTGACCGTCGACGCGTCCTGAATACCGGCAATTTTACGCTCAAACGACAAAATGTTGTCCCCTGTCGCGCGAGCAAATTGCTCAGTGGTTGCGAGATCCTTCAGAGCCATGAGATATCCCATGGCGTAATTGGCATGAAGTGATTTGACGACGGGTGAGTCATCCTGAAGACTTGCAACGGCGTAACGTGCCGTCTGGCGATAAAGAATGCGAATTTGTTTGTCGATTGGGGTGTCAGTACGAAGCACTACAAAAACGAGGACGAGGACTAATAATAAAATAAGAACTGCCTCCATTACACTTTACTCAGAAGAAACTTCTGGCTCGCCGTCATCTGCAAAGTCGATGATGAACGCATTGACCGAATCCGACCCCCTTCCAACTGGAGGACTCTCTTCCCACCCCACAAAACTCACCATCAGTTGGTTCCTCTGGCCGTCCGACCATCCATCCTCCTCCTCGATCAAATCCCACAGGATACACCTCTCTGGATCATGCATCGCTTGAATCGTTCCATCCCGGCACACAATGTACGTCTCGTTCCGTACTGGAAACTCTTCGTACTTTGCACCATAGTGGGAAGAATTCACGCGAACCATGGGCTCAGCCTTGAAGACGAGACCTGGACGCTTGAGAGTCGTCATTTTGAGTTTTTCTTGTCCTTTGGTTTCTTGTGCTGCTCAATACACTTTTCTTTGGCCCAACGGAGCTCCGTTGCCCGTACCGTCTTTTGTGAGTACACTGAAAACTCGCTCTTCTTGCGAGACGAGTTTCGCTTACGTTCACGAGCAGACTCTTCCATTTTACTGTGATACGAATCCATGCTTTAGATCTGGATACTTGGAACCGTCCTGGAGACCGAGATAGTATCCAGGCTGCTGAATACCGAAGAATCTATACGCGAACATACCGATGAGAATCCAAGCGAGGAGGAATACACCCCACGCTTGGGCTCCTTTGAGTTTAAGGGCGTACCCTACGAGTCCTGACCCTGCAAAGGCGAGAAGCCAATCCCACGGAGTCAAGTCGAGTACTTTCATTGATTTATGTCAAGTTTTTTTACATCATCTTGTCCTTGTTGTAGAACGAGACAGCCTGCAGACGCTGCAGGATCATGAGCACGATGACGGACAGCAGCGTCGTGAAGATGGCGCTCATCAGGTAGTAGCTGCCGCCGTTCTTGCTGACGTTCACCAGCTGGGAGATGGTCCAGCGGATCACATCCATCCACGCGATGGCGGTCGCGAAGAAGAAACCTGCTGAGACGGAGGGGGCAAAGGTGCCTGCTGCTGTGGATACAATGCCGGACATTTTACTTTATGTTGAGAAAAAAGATCTACTGGGTCGTAGTGGAGTCAAAAAAGTAATACCCTGGACCCAGGTCGACATATGGGATAGGATCCTCCTCATCGTCATCATCCTCATATTCCTCCTTCTGGAGGATCACCGAGTACTTTACCCTGGGGACAAGCTCATCGTCTGATCCTTCGTCAGTGTCATCAAAAAGTTCATACATACTCTTTCATTGCTTTATTCACTGCTTTCTTCAACGCGCGTTCTGCTGGGCTCTCTGGTTCCCACGCGTCCCATGTATCGGCACACTCGTTCATCTTGATGGCATGTTCGTTGTCTGTGCCTTCGTACCGGACCCACACCGGTTCCTCCTCTTCGTCATCCTCCTCTTCATCCTCTTCGTCCTCGTCTTCATAAACCTCTGGGAACAGGGATCCAATTTGATTGCCTGTGACTGTCCTTGCAGCATACATGAGACCATAGCATACGTCCTGAGCGGTGATACAATCACGGCCAGTCGCCTTGGCGTAGTGTGCTGCGAGAACAACAGAGGACTCGAGTACAGGCAAAAAGATGTCAATCGCAGTTTGCTCCATGAGTTATATATGGTATGTTTTTTTATAAGGATGACAGCAGTTTCGGTGCTTCAGAGCGAGCTCACGACCGTGTCGAACCTGTGGAAACAAGATCTTGAGTCTTTGTAGAGGATGGAGGTTGATGAAATTATCAACAGTTTTGTAGAGACTGGTTCAGTACCAGATCAGATACTTGTCCAACTTCGTGCCATCACCAATTACGTGATTGAACGCGCAGGTTCAAAAGTGAATGAAATTGTTTCAAAACTCGAGGCGAGTCCGCCTACGTATATTCAATATACAACACCTAATCAACTTTTTGATTTATTCACAAATTCTTTAATTGCAGTTGTGTCTCCAGACACCATACCGACTTCTCCAGACACCATACCGACTTCTCCAGACACCATACCGACTTCTCCAGACACCATACCGACTTCTCCAGACACCATACCGACTTCTCCAGACACACCTATCGGTGAAACAGGTATCACAGTCACAGGGTTTTATGGACCATCTTTAACTGCAAATATCCTATCAGTCTACCTGACACAGAATGCACCCATTAAACCTGGAATGACAATTACAGGTCTGACTGGGATTCAACAGCGAGTCATTGTTCAGACGTACACTTCCAATGTATACGGAGATGTCGTGATCAACCCGGGTCCACCTGCCATTTCGTTCCCGTATGTGGCTTTAGTGACAGCGACCATTCAGGGGACTGGTACCATTCCAGTCGCACCAAGTTCTTTACTTCAATTGACGTTTAGGTTTGAGAAGGTGGAAACAAAAACAACGGCACATGGGTTCCGTGGTCCGCTCGTTTCTGGAAACAGATTCAGTGTGTACATCGTCGATGAATTCACTGGTCCGAGACCAGAGAAGGATTGGAAAGTTACGGGGTTCAGTGACATTTCAATGCTTCTTGTAGACGTTTCTGGGAATATCACTGTGACTGAACTGTTCGCAGAGCTCGGTACGGCGAACGTTCTTGCAGACACGGCGGCAACGAAAATAAAGACCCAACAGTATCTTTACAGACTCGATGTCGTCACAGACCAGCAGCAGGCGATTCCATTGCCGAGTTCCAGTGTCCTTTTGACATTCATGAGCCCAACCGCGACAATTGAAAGCAAGTATTATTCAATGTATGACCCTAAAATCTTCGATGCCACCGATATTATAGGTACTCCAGGTGAACTTAGAGACTTGAATTCAAACGTGATGACATCCGAGGGGCGTGAAGTATATACGACAGTCGTTGATCGCGGTTCTGGGACAGGTGCTCTTATAGGACTCTCTGCAGTTGGTGCACAAGATAGATATATGTTTGGCGGTGAGTCACAATGGATACCTCATATTCGACAACACACACCATTTGTTGTTTCCCAGCGTCTTACAATTCCTTTATCAAATATAGGAGGTTACTTGGGAAATTCTGTTCAGGTGAATATATTTCCACGGGAACGTGGTGACCTCATTTCCAATATGTACTTGAAATGTTCACTCCCTGCACTTCCGTCAGGGTACTATTACACTGAACTTGTAGGGCGTGCCATTATAAACAAAGTTGAGTTTATCGTAGACGGAATCGTCTACGAATCAATCACGGATGATTGGTATGTCATACACGATCAGTTGATGCTCGACGCTGATGAAAAACTAGGAATGTATCAATTGATCAGTAATGGCACACCAGAAGGTTCTAATGTAACTGCTACAAATCAAATAGATTTATTCATACCTCTTGAATTCTTTTTCTGTCGTCGGTTCACGCACATGCGTGAGAATAAAAAACCATATTTTCCAATGTGTGCAATTATGAACTCGACAATTTCAGTACGTTTCACTTTTAATAAAGCATCGTGGATTACGAATGCACCGATACCAGTCGAATTGATAAGACCTCAGTTGCTCGTAGAAGAAATTACATTATCTCCAAGGGAACGTATGTATTATCAAAGTCAACCTATGAATTTAAGAATTCCGCGTGTTTGGAAAGAAGCCGTTCAAACTTACTCAGGTGGTATAGCTCGTATGAATCTCACAGCCGACTTCAAAGTTTCTATGATAACATGGTTTATCAGAAATAAGGCGTACGAGAAAGAAAACAGTGCTTATTACTCATCAAGATATTCGTACGGGTATACAACAGATTACATTGTCGCTGCGACTCCAGTGACATTTTTTAACGGAGTTCAGTTAAGGTACATTGATACGATTGATTATGCGACATTGTACTTGAATAACCAAAATGTTCTTTCAAACTTTCCAGGTGGTCTTTATTATACATTCAAACAAGCGATTGATCACAAACTTTCTGTTCCGACAAAGAACTTGTACATGTACTGCTTCAGTGAAAGACCTTTAGAATACAATCATGACGGTGGAAGTATGGAGTTTTCAAAGCTTAGTTCCCAGACAACACATCTTGACATAAAATTTCTTGAACAGTATGCTCCTCAGATTCAAGCAGAGTACTCTCTGAACTTATTTTATTACGGGTACATTAATATACAAATTGCAAACGGAAGAGTTACGCGTATTTGACTATGAAACATTCAGTATTACCAGCGTTTGAAAGACTTCCAAACACAGTTCCGTTAGAATTATAAATTGTTACTGGGGATGAAGTGTAATACCCAGTTACGTAAGAATTCCCTGACCCGTCGACTGAAATACCATACCCTTCATCAACGTCTGTACCACCGACGTGTGTAGCCCATTGAGCAGTTCCGGATGTGTTGTAATTGACTATGTACGTATCATTACTTCCTCCATTCATAAGAGTTCCAAACGTAGTTCCGTCGGAATTGTAAATTGTTACCGGGGACGAATTGTAAAACCCAGTCATGTAAGAATTCCCTGAACCATCAACTGAAATACCACGTCCAATATCAACTCCTGTACCCCCGATGCGTGTTGCCCATTGCACAGTTCCAGAAGTATTGTACTTTACTATGAAAGCGTCATAATAGCCACTATTTACAAGACTTCCAAAAGTAGTTCCATCAGAGTTGTAAATTGTTACTGGGGATGAATTGTAATACCCAGTCACATAAGAATTTCCTGACCCGTCGACTGAAATACCGTTTCCACCTTCATTTATTGTACCTCCGATGTGTGTTGCCCATTGAGCAAATCCAGACATGTTATACTTGACTATGAATGTGTCAGAGCCACCGTCTGAATTAAGATTTCCAAAAGTACTTCCATCAGAGTTATAAATTGTTACTGGGGATGAAGCGTAATACCCAGTCACATAAGAATTTCCTGACCCGTCGACTGATATACTATATCCGTTTTCATAACCCCCAGAACCAGTGATATACGTTGCCCATTGAGCGAATCCAGATGTGTCGTATTTGACTATGAATGCATTATCAGTTATTTCAGTAGGAAGAGTTCCAAAAGTACTTCCATCAGAATTATAGATTGTTAACGGGGTTGGGATGAAAGAATTGTAAAATCTGTAAAAACCAGTCACGTAAGAGTTTCCTGACCCGTCGACTGAAATACCTAAACCAATTTCGTAACCGAAAGCTCCTATATGTGTCGCCCATTGAGCAAATCCATTCGTATTGTACTTGACTATGAAACAATCAATATTTCCAGAATTTGCAAGAGTTCCAAAAGTACTTCCATCAGAATTATAAATTGTTAATGAAGAAACGTCGTAATACCCAGTCACATACGAGTTCCCAGAACCATCAAGTGAAATACTAGTCCCTGCGTCGCCATCTGTAGCAGTAATACGTGTTGCCCATTGAGCAGTCCCAGCCGTATTATACTTTACTATGAATGTGTCAGATCCACCGACGAAATCAAGAGTTCCAAAAGTACTTCCATCAGAGTTATAAATTGTTACTGGGGATGAAGCGTAATACCCAGTCACATAGGAATTTCCGGATCCATCAACTGAAATACTGTTCCCAAGTTCGTAAGATGCACCAGAAATACGTGTTGCCCATTGAGCAGTACCGCCCGAAGGCGGAGGAGGAGGAGGAGGAGGAGGCGGGGTGGATATACCTGAGGAAAATGGAGTTGTACCGCCTTCTCTCAGTGGATTTAATGTAACTCCATTACCATCTTTTACTCTAAAAAGGTTGTACGAATGAGCATAAATTCTCAAATTTCTTTCATCCGAAGGACTTGCTGTAAGTGTCAATGAATGCTGTTGGCGCGTAATATTCGTCATGTTCATTTCACCAGTTGGTTGATCGTTTTCAGGCTCGAGTGCGAATGAATACATGTAGTAATTACCAGTCGGAACACGTGTATGATACTGCAAAGGCTGTAAAACGTGTAAATACTGGGCGGTTGCATAATTTCTTGTTATGAAATCTTGATTGTTGAAAGTGATCTGAAGGTTTACGAGATGACTTCCATAATCGTAAACATTTGATGCAGCTTCACTCTGAATAACCCAGAAGAGTTCTTTGACGTCATTCACAAAATCCGTATAGTATGTGTAGATTGTTTGAGTTGTAGACACAGGAATTTTAAACTGTAAACGTTGAAATGAATATGTCAGATACACGAGTTCATTCTTCTTGAACCAATCTCTTTCAGGTTGTGACAAGTACACATACTCGACAAACAAATCAACTTGAATAGATTTTGTATAAATCGAAGTTGTAAATGTACTCGAAGGGTTGAATACGACTCTGAACTTTGGAGCCTCTTTAAGAGCAATTAAAGGGAGACCCTTTTTTAAAATCAGAAACGGTAAAGGAATGTGGTATGAACTCAGAGCTGTCGTTGTTCCTGTGCCTACTAAATTAGATAATGCACTCTGTTTTGCCTGGGGAACTTTAATATCACCAAGCATGTACAGATTTTCCCCGTAAATACGTTCGATGAGTTGGTCCTTGTATGACAACTCAATGCGATCGATCATCGCAGTACCTGCACTTGGCTGCACAGTCGTTGGTGCATCTGTCGGCCATGTCACACGGAGGTACATGGAATGAGCCAAATCGCCAACTTTAGCAATCCATACTGTGATATCATCCCCCCAATGTACGTCTTTTGGAAATTGCAAACGTATCGTCTGTCGTGAGAACTGAGCAGGGAGATTCTCCATATTTACAAAGCAGAATTAAATAACAGTCCTCCAATCCCACCCTGGTATCCCAGAACGTTGAATGATTTACTGTACACTCTGAGATACAAATCTGAAGTTGGTGCGGACTCCAACGTGACATCAAGTACTGGGTAAGCTACTCGAGACATGTTGAGTGTCCCCGAAGGGTGTAGTTGTTCTGGATCGAGGGAAAATGAATACACATTGACGTTACTGCTCGTCGGCATGGTGGTATGTGTTTCAAATGTGCGAATGTATCTCGAAGTTACTTGGTCGTCGTCGATGATAATTTCGTTATTCAGACGGAGAACGATTCTGCTGACGACACCTGGATCTTGTACGACGATCCAAAACTCACGGACTGGATTGACAAATTCGAGAGGGAACGAATCAGTCGTTCGTCCTTGTTTGAATACGAATTCATTGATATCTGTCTGACCGTACAGTGAAATCTGGTTCGTTGGAGGAGGTTTGACATACTTTTCGTATTTCACTATGACACTTGTTGGGAGGTTAGTTCCTGACATTGTTATCGGATTATACTGAATAAAATCTTGATACGTCCAATTTGAATCAGATGAATCATCAGCTTCTACAATATAAATATATCTTGAACCTACTATAAATTGAAGACCTTGTACAGCAAGCCAATATGTTGGATCTGTATTAGCAACATTTGTACGGTGAGCAAGAAGAGTTATATTTGGATGAGAACCATTCGAAGAGTTAATTATTCCACCCGGGCGAAAGTCAATCCATTGCCAAGAATTTACATCATTAAAAGGTTTTGTTGTATCATATTGATGCCACGTTGTTACTCTTGAAAAATCCGTCACTGGAAATGTAGCCCTTTGTTGGTCAGAATTCGTGTAAAAATACATATATTTACCATCAAACCCACCTGCTGAACTATATTCAAAATCACTAGCACGAATTAACGTATCTCCTGTGAAATATTCCCATGAAGATTGTTGATTAATAGGTTTTGTAACGTCATAGCGTGAAAATCGTCCAGTTCCGCCTCGTGTAGAACTGGAACCTGTGTACAGGTATTTTCCATCTGATAATAAAAGTGCATTACTTAATGGAACAGGAGATATTATATTAGCATCTACTTGGCTATACCCACTTGGTGATGTAAAATTTTGTGTATCTAATTTAGCAATATACAGTGGAGCTGTTGCAAAATAAATGTACCGACCATCGAATACAGGTCTGAAATAATAATTAGTATTTGTAAGTTGTAATGTATCGTATATTCCAGGATAAATATCTTTCACAGATGCCGGTAAACCTGATGGTAATGTAGTATATGAATATGAAGTCGATGTGTTAAACCCCGCAGATGAATCATATCTCAACCACATTAAATTATTATGAAGTCTATTTCCAGGTATAAACTCATTCCCTGTTTTTGTAGCGACTGAATACGTCAACGTTCCAACGACAGTGACATCTGAACCGTTTTGTGTCATTGAAGAAATTACTTTGCTCGTTGGAAATATAGTTGCACCGCCAGTCGATTGAGTCGAAGCATATGTAGTCCAGAAATTTTGAAGAGCTGTTTGGTCACTTGCAGATAATGGAGCTGTTTTATTGTAAAACCGATATGTGACGGTCCATATCTTTTGAGTTCCGTCGAGTGTACCACTTACTAAACTCGTGTACGTTGACCCAATGATATAATAATTTATTTTATATAGTAAATACACGTAACGAGCGTCACTAAGTATATAATAAATAAAGTTACCTCCGTCACCATAAGGTGTACCTGGAAATCCACTAAAAAAGCTGTATGTGCTTGTTGTCCACGGAGTTGTGCTCACTGCAAGTACAGTATTTAAATCTGCTTTTTTGATATATCCACCCGTTGATTTGTATATGGTTCCGCCGTTTATTGTTATATACGCACCACCATAAGAACCTCCAGGTGTCCATTTATAAAATGTTCTTGTATCTTCATTATAAAATCGAAATGATGAATCAGAACTCAAAGGACCCATGATGACGTAATTTTTCCATCCTATAGCCGATTGTACATTAAAGTTATTTGTACCATTAGCTGTGATTGCTTGGAGGTTTGATGTTGCGTAAGAATCGCCATCTAAAAACCCATCTGTCGTGATCAATTCTGAAGGAAGATTTTCAAATTTTTCAAATTCGATATTGACTCGAACATCTTGATTATTGAGAGCTTTCATGTTTATTGTGTCAATGTCAAAGTTGAGACGAGTATAGTACTTTCGTGGAGCTGTAATAGTTGACGTGTCATTTTTACCTTCGAGGATAGTGAGTCCAGCTTGATTTTCGTATGGTATTCCAAGATCATCTTCAATGATGAGTCTTTCACTCGTAAGGCGATCGATCGTTTGACCACCGATGGTCAATGACGCATTTTTTATCAACTTACACGCAACCGACTCCTTGTACGAAAATCCGGTCGATGGTGGGGGCGTGAATCCGCGGATCCACCCTGCCTGAATAAGTGTCAGTGGAGCAGTTAAAGTTCCATTTGTAAAGTTGTATGCAGGATAGCCACTCACGTTGAAAAAATCAGGTGCGCGAATATCAAAGCCCCAAAATGAGGCGCTTTTTTCATTTTTGAAAAAGATGTTCGAGTACGCCGGGGACGTGAATACAAACTTTGTTTTGGTTGAATCGTAAGAAACAGAAATGTTCGAGTACCCTACAAAATTTGTCGCCCATTGATTTAAAAATTGCGTATTAAAATAACCGACGAAATCACCCGGCTGGATGGCTAATGTATTTGTTTGCACAAATATCCCACCGTCAACCTGGTCAGAGTACAAAGGGTACACGTAACCAGGGCCTAAAGGGTTGTACAGAGCAGGAAGTTCAGAACTCACAGTGAAACGTCTCACAACATCTCCTTTAGGAGGGATCAACGCTGATGCGGAATCACCAAATTTTATATTGGAGGCATCGAACGGAACCTCATATGTTTCTGCCGTATATTCTTTTGTTGGTTTACTTTTTACAGAAAATAAAGTATAATCAGGATTACTGACAAATGTTCCATTCAAGTCTAGATGAATTTTGGCACCTGACATGTCCTATTAAATATCGGGGTTTTATTTTTGCTGCGTATTCCGCGTGTACAAAAAAACCCAGTACAATATTAGGAAATGTCCAATTTGCAGCTCAAAAAGTTTGACCCGAGTAAGATTGGCGACGACAAGGTGTGCGTATTCATCGGTAAGCGCGGCACGGGAAAGTCAACGCTCGTCACGGACATTATGTACCACAAACGACACCTGCCCGTCGGTATCGTCATGTCCGGTACAGAGGATGGTAACCACTACTACAAGCAGTTTATCCCGGATCTATTCATCTACGGCGATTACAAACGAGACGCCATAGAAAAGGTGCTCGAGCGCCAGAGGCGAATCGTATCAGCTGGTGGTAAATCAAGTGCCTTTTTGCTTCTGGATGATTGCATGTACGACAAGGCGTTCATGAAAGACACATGCATCAGACAATGTTTCATGAACGGGCGTCACTGGAAAATATTCTTTTTGCTGACTATGCAGTATTGTATGGACCTGAGTCCAGACCTGCGTGCAAACGTCGATTACGTGTTTGTCCTCCGCGAAAATGTGATTCAGAATCGTGAGCGTCTGTACAAGGCGTTCTTCGGTGTGTTTCCGACGTTTGACATGTTTTGTCAGGTGATGAATGCCTGCACCGAAAACTATGAATGTCTCGTCCTCGACAACACGAGCAAATCCAATCGTATCGAGGACTGTGTTTACTACTACAAGGCGCCGATTCGCAAAGGGTTTCGGATCGGATCCGAAGCCATGTGGCAGTACCACCAGAAAAACTATAATCCGAAGCACGTCTCAACGCCATTGGTCACGTCTGGAACACCACCAGGGAGCGCTCGTCGCCCAGGTGTCACTGTGAAAAAGGTCTGACGGACACACAGGCACGAAAGTGCCCCCTAGAGGATTGATTGCGCCCCTATCACGTAAAAGATTTCATACACACCAATAGATGATTATCGAGAATCTCGATTTCAATGGATCGAGCGACATCCTGCAGTACATTCCTCAGGTGGAACCTGTGCAGCAGCAGCCGACACAGGACCAACCACCTGTTCAGCATCAGAGTTCGTTCGGTCTCCCAGATGAACTTCAGCCGGTGTATCAGACGCGTGCGATCGAACAGCCCGAGTTATTTAAAGCCGAAATAAAACCTCCCCAAATAGAAATGGATTTCTCGACGCCAATTTCTGATGTTGTGCCGAGTGCTGATTTCGACATGGGGCCATCGATGGGTGGCGGTCCGTACAAGAACCCACAGAACAATAGAGTGGCTGCGCTGAGCCTGGACAATGCGTCCGCCGGCCCAGTTTCCTCATCCTCTTCAAAGAACCCATTTGGTCTGACTGACGACCAGTTGAACGCGGCGCTCGCGGGCATTGCCGCAGTCGCTGCATTCTCCAAGCCGGTTCAGAACAAATTGGCGGATCTTATTCCTAAATATATGAGCGATGCGGGTAATCTGTCAGCGACAGGCATGCTCGCTACCGCATTTATCACGGCTGTTATTTTTTTCATTGTTCACAAGTTCGCCAAACCCCCACCAAAGAAGTAGACGCGTCTAGTTCGAGTACAGCAGCCCGCCCATGCCATCCTTGATGCGCAGGACGTTATAGTTCATCGCGTAAAAGTAGCGACCGTTGCCGCCAGCCAGAGTGCTCAGTGAGACACCGGCCGGTGCGACGATGCGGTACGTGTCGATGCGTGAAAAGTTCAGCGTGCCAGTTGGCTGAAGCTTTGACGTGTCCAGGCAGTAGGAAATCAGTGCGACGTTCGCCGTTGCACCGCCGTGGTTGTAGCCGTAAGGGGTGTGGTAGTATTGGGGAACATCGATCCACTGGAACATGGAGCGCGAGTCACCAATGTCCACGCCGTTAATCTGCGTCTTGAACTGGTAGTTGACGGCTGGGATCTGGGTGGTACCCACGCCGTACGAGTTTGTGTAGTTGTTGGACTGGAATGCAAGGAACTTGATGGGGTGAGCCAGAGCCAGCTCCTGCATGTTGCCGGTCGCGATGGGGATGCGGTTCATCTGGGTGATCAGCAGGTCCATGGGCGTGTTGGCAAAGTACTCACGCTCCGCCTGGTCCAGGTACACAAAGTTGGTCCAGGCCTCGTACTGGAACGAGGAGTAGGCGGCAGTCGCCGGCAGACCCGTCAGCGCCAGCGTCGAACCCAGGGTTGTGCTCCACGTGATGCGAATCTCGACGTCGTGATACTGGAGCGCCACCAGGGGCAGAGACACGTTCCAGTCCTTGCAGAAGAAAAACTTAAGCGGCAGGAACCCATTGGTGATGTTGGTGGGACCAGTGCCGTTGTTGAGGTAGCGCTGGGAGAAGTTCTGGGCACCAGTCACCGCCTCGACGCTCGTCATCCACGTGATGTCCTGTGTATCGACAATCTGACCACCGACAAGCAGCTCAACCTTGTCGATGACGTTGGTCCAGTTGATACCTGGGATCAGAGCACCAGTCGAATCTCTGGCAATCAGGTACATGTAGTTGATGAGGTCACCCTTCTTCTCCAAACGGATCGTGGAGATGTTACCAGCCGAGGGGTTACCCTGGATCAGTTGGCGTTCGGGTGAGTTGGCGTAGTGTGTGTAGCGTTTGTAGCTGGAACGATAGAAAGAAACCTCTGGCTTACCCGTCAGCCACGCGTCCTGAGCACCGGTCGCGACAAGCTGAACGATACCACCAGACATTTACAATGGTGTGAGAAAAAAACTGGTCTCGAATCGGACACGGAAAACTTTCCACCTGCGGTGGAAAGGTGAATCAGTCCTGAATCATGATGCCGCAATACTCGAGCGAACCTTCGATTGGCGTATAAATGCCCAGAGTTTTACAGAGCGCCTTGAGGTCTTTGAACGACGCCCAGAATTCAGGAGAATGATCATACTCGTCGACTGTGACGTGAGCCAGTTCATGAATGAGCACATTCATCGCCGAGTTTATATCATCCTTGTCTAGGCAGATGTAAATTTCATACCCTTTATTTACGTTATAGCCTATGGTGCCTCGATTCATACGGGACCCGTGGATTCCCGTGAGGATACACCGTTTCCTGAGGCGAGCGAATCTCGGATCGACAACCTCCGTGCTCTTGAGGTGATTCAAAAGCACGTCGTATCGCTGACGAATGTCCGTCATGAGTGGCGCTTCACGGCGACTGCTCCATGCAGCAACCGCGAGGGTCACGACGAGCAGACCCGTCTGTATGATTCCGGATGCCATCCTACTGATCTAGACGTAGAAAAACAAACTGCGCATAAATGTCGGTGACGAGTCCCGTCTTGTCTGGTGTGATAGGTCCCCACGCTACACATCGAAACTCGGGCTCGAGTGCATGACGGAAGGCGTTCCCATCGAGGAGGGGTTCATACTTGGGGCCGTCTGCGTAAAACGGACCGTCCGTCAGGCTCATGAGCACCTTATCATCGTGAATCTCAAAGACGTTACCAAGTGCATCTGGGGAATTAGCGCCCTCGATGAGACTCTTCTCAGGTGTGATACCGAGGAGGAGTCCACCTGGTTTGACAGCCAGCTTGATTGCCTTGATGCTCTGTTCAAAATGATCTCCGAGAATGTACTGGATTGAAAAGTTGTAGCACACCACGTCAAACGGACCTGCAAACGCCGCCTGACGAATATCACCGGCACCCAAAAACCACACCCCGATACCAATGTCAAGTGACCGCTCTTCTGCCTCCTGGAGAGATTTTTCGTCGGGATCGATGGCGGCGACACGGGCACGTACAGCCTTCCACTTGTGCAAATCACCGCCGCGGCCGCATCCACAATCAAGAACGTATGAATTCGGACGGACCCATTGGTTAATCAGGTCACGCTTCGCCTGATTGTGGCGTTTACGGAGTTGATCCATTGTTTCACTTAAAAGAGTGGTGTGTAGTAGTTTTAAATGGGTTCTCTCGAGCAGGATTACTTGACGGTGCCAGGACAGCTTTTTGCGCTGATTTCCATCGTCGGTCCGGATATGCCCCAGAAGAATGAGCAGCTGGGTCTGAAGATCCGCGGGTGTTTTGCCACGAAGGATGAGGCGGAGAGCCACGCCAAGCGTCTGCAGAAGGAGGATGCGCTCGTCGATATTTACGTCGTCGACATGTACAAGTGGCTGCTGATTCCCCCTGACCGTCTCCAGATTGATAACGTCCACTACCAGAATGAGAAGCTGGAGGAGATTATGACCAAGTACCGTGACAACCAGCGTCAGGCGTCGGCCATGTTTGAGAAGCGCAAGCGTGACATGCTCGCCAAGCCCCTCGAGGGGTCGGCGACGCCGTTCATCGAGCCCGGTGACGAGAACTCCAAGTACTACTCTCGCCCGGATGTACCGCCCATTCCTCACCCAGCTGAGCTCATCGAGGATCTGAAGAAGGAGTTTCCAGACAAGGAGATGCCTGAGCTGGTGAAGATTGCCGATGACCGTATCGCTGAGGAGATTGAGCGTCGTCGTGTCCAGCAGGAGGAGGAGCGCGCCAATGCGCCAGCTGTTCAGATTGACGCCGGTCCAGCACCAGAGCCTACCGGTGCAGGCAGCGCGGCGGCAGGGCTACTGGGTTAAATAGTCCTTTCCGCCGCAGGTGGAAAGGCCGCCACCGCTTCTCGGATGACAACGGTACGAAGTACCTCCTTGGAAAAAAAACATACACAATAAATAGATGAAGGTACACTGGTCATTATGGGTCGCTCTCGCTGTACTCGTATTGATCGTTGTGATTCTTTCAGCACGCAGAGAGGGGTATGCTCCTCCGCGTGATGAAAACACGATGCCCCCGTATACGGAAGATGTAGGTAACACAGTGACGACATCAAACAATCTCCCGTACGTCGATTCGACGAGCAACGTCGTCCAGGTTGACAATCAGTCGCAGATATATAAAGACATGGGCGGTATGGATTTCCAGATTCAGTCGGGAAACCCAATCCTCAATTTCATCCAGGGCGATCCTTCATCAAACGTGATGTATGGTGACTTCGTACCAAACGAGTCTGATGGAGGGTCGGCAAGAATGTATGCATACGGAGTTGAAAGTGAAAGCACCGAAGGCGACATGCTTCCTCCGGTACCTACCGTATCATCCGAATTCTCACCCGTCATTGGAGTCGATATTAAAGGCAGTCCAATAATGCCCGACTCTGGTCAGTACATACCAACCCTGACGTCTCCTATGACTCCCTTCTTGGGAGATCAACCTGGAATTAGTGCTTCAGAATCACCGGCGTCAGAGACTTTCCCAGCAGCAGCCCAATGAAAAACGCAGCAAATACAAGAATTATAGTCTCTTTTGAAATTTTATCAAGCATATCAACTGACTGATTCTGAGGATAGAAAACACGGGGGCCCTGATCATAGTACGAGCGTGCGTCGTGCTGTGGGTGCTCCTCGGCCTCGACCTCGTCCACGAGCTGGTGTTGCTGCGGGTCGCCGTTCGCCTCGGTCACTGGAAACATCGGTCTCACCGGACTCGGATCGAACATCCGATCCATTACTCTCAGAGTCACTACTGCTTTTATCTTCGACTATGAACCCAGCGAGGTTCCCCTCCTCATCGGCATCACTCTCACTTGAGATATCCTCCGTGTCATAGGATAACTCAGATGAAACGCTGCCAGACTCTTCCGTGTCGTAGTCGTCATCGGCATAGTCATCCTCGCACACCTCCTGTGGTGTGTAACGCTCAGGCGCCTTGACGGCACGACCTGAACGCGTACGTGTCACCGGCTTATTGTCCGTGGCTTCTGGGGTCTGGGAAGTGTCCGTTGATGGCTGCTCCTGACCGACTGACATCAGTCTCTGTATCATCAGGGGCTAAATCGTTTAAGTACTTTGGAAAGAAATAAAGACCGTTTTTGTGTGCGAGCTCGAACAAAGTAGTTTCGCCCTCGACTCCCATCTGAACGGCGATGGATTCGAGCGTCTCCTGATGTTCGTGGTCATCTGCGCGCTGGATGAAAAGAGCGAGGTTACGAACATCTTCAATCGCTCGGTAAAGACCCCCAGCTCTTTGATCGAGACTTGCCTGTTGGTTTTCGAACTCCGACAGATGACTTTGAAGCAGATCCCATGTTTGAGGGTCGAGACCCGAGTATGGGTGCACCTCTCTGAGGAACCGATTCTTCTTGCCACCAAAAGTCGGGAATAAGATCACAAATAGACACATAATTAGAATTATCCACAGCAACATTGCTGCGTAATTCCTCTACTATACTCGGAGAAAGAATATGTTCCCGTCCGACAAACTTTTGCTCTTTGCACTCGTCGTCATGACACAACTGACAGATACGCCCCCGTGTAATACCGAACCAGACGTGGTTCGACTTGTGTACACCCTGGATTCTCTCACAGTACTTTGAATCAGTCTGGACGATGATTCGGTCGTTTCCTTTTCTAAGGACACGTCGAATGTTTGCAAGTTGTTGACCCTTGAGATACTTGCGTATGTAACGTTCTAGAGGCGCGCATGTGATTTCAACATTCACAGACTCTTTGGACACTTCATTTGTTCGAAGTGCAAAGAGCTTGAGAATTTCAGCTGAAGGTACAGAGTCAAATACGTTCCCTTCGAGATCACGCCATGGAATGTACGGCTTTGAATCAACGCCTTTTTCACGTTTGTGAGACCAGAGCATTCGAAGACCAGAGCCACCATACACGCTCGCATCAATACGTTGACTCCATTCCGGGTCACCGGGAAGTTCGAGCAGAATACGAGTTCGTAAAGCGAGCGCGTCAGACTTGGTCACAAGAACGTCAGGCCAATGGATGTGCACACCCGTCTTCACTTGACCGTCTACATCACGAGGTTCGGCACGCGCGATGATACAGCGACCCTTTTGGACGACGGAATGCATCAATTCTATGAGATTGATAATGACGTCATCTGGAAGCGCCTCTGGACCTTTGTAATCGAGATCGACGAAAAACCTGAAAACGTCTGTTTTTTGCTCCACCACATATAGTTTCTTACCGAGGCGTACTGTGTGTGTGCATTCTGTGTAAAATTCGTCAAGTTGTTCAAACGGAACTTGAAGAATTCCACCATCCATAAGGACGTGTGTTCCAGGGCCCTTGTCTGTGATCCATTTCTCCATACTACGATATACCACTCATTCTTTTAGTCTGTGTCAGAATCGTGTGTCAAACGACTCCAAAAGTCTTTAATTTTCACAATGACGACGGGCTCCTCTGTCGAAGGAGGCAGAGCCTCATTCTTGTCATCCACGACTGGCTCCTCTGTCGAAGGATGCTCTGCCTCCTTCTCCGGTTCCACCTTCTTCAACTCCTCCTTTTTCATTTCGTAGATGATGTCGACGAGTGACATGGTCTTTGCAATCTCGTCGGCGTCACCGTAACCTCGCGCCTGGACGAGCATCTCGGCAAACATACGCTTTGACTTTGTCATGTTCTGATGAATGTCAATATTTTCACACGTGTATTCTGACGCTAACTCCGGAAATAAAAATTTGTACGTTGGGTCGAGGAAAGAGCTGCGTGAAAATCTGGGTTTGAGATGACGTGTGTCCGTATCATGTCCCATAGGTTTTCACGAGCTGTGATTCCTTCGAGTGTATCAAACTCCACTTTGTCATTTTCGTCGTAGTTTTTACGAAAATACGTTTGCCGATTCTCCATCTTGGATTTCTCCTCGTTGAATCGCCGAACGATGTATGTTTGTTCAATAGACGTCACTGGCAAATCGATTACATAGACGTGGTAAATGCTGGTGACATCATCTTCTATGTCAGCTTCAGAATCACCTGGACCCTTGTACTTTGTTGCAAACTGAAAATATGAGTATGCACCTCGTTTCAGGTTGATCGTGCCTCGAGTCTCCTCTTCGAGTTCACGAACGGCACACCGCAAGGGATTAATCACCTCCCGACGTCGACACCCACCGGTGACAAACGTCCACTCTTGGTATCTGCGATCGTGAACAATAAGCATGTACTGCTTATTATTGATCGTCGTCACTGGAATCGCTATACTTTTGTGCCTCTCCCGACATGGCTGCTCGTGTGGGGAAGTCATTCCCTCCTACTGAGTCGTTCGTAAAAAAATTCATCAGCTTTCCCCCACCTTGTGATGGTTGATATGTAATCAAAAACAAAAGTCCGAGCATGAGGAGCCACTTCCAGATTTGCATCTTTAGTTTTACCAAACTTAATTTACAGGCTGAATGAGCGGAGTCCCTGTTTCCGCCTTGGCTGAAAAGGTGTGTGCAAAAGGATTGTTATTGAGCACCTTGGATGCCAAACCCAAACCAGTGGTGTTTGATGTTGAGCGGAAATCCTTCTGACCCTTGAACACATTCAGACGGTCGTACTGGTTAGGAAGGTAACGAGACCCACGGCTTGCGTCGGCTGGGCGAACCGGGAGCGCACCCGCCTCGAGACGCGTGTTTGTGTTGGCACCCACGGCACCCACAGGGTCGGCGCGTACGTTCATGCGCTGACCGTTGCCTGGACGATCGGGGTTGATACGATTCTTCGACCAGCGTATCGGGTCATCGTATGCGGAACCGTACGCTTCGTACACCATGTACTGTCCTGCACCCATTTCGAGACCATCCTTGCGAAGCCCCGTCTCTTGACGATTCGTCGTCCGACGCGTCTTTTGGAAATCCGGGCGACCTTCTGGTGCCGTGATGGCACCACCCTGACCCTGACCGCGCGTCTGCATAGGCTGATAGTTCGCAGTCGTCTTGGACAACTTGGCCGGGTGTGAAATGGCACCAAGCGTCGTCCCACCATTCTTGATGACGGGGTTGGCTGGACCGCCCCATGTACCCGAAAGAGTCGTCAGACGCTCCTCGTTCATGTTGTTGGGCAGAATGCGGAAAAACTGCTGGAAACCACCGGATGCTGGTGTGTCCGGTGACAGACCGAGACCGCGTCCGACGTACTTCTTATCTGCAGGTGTTACATTATTCATTTTGTTCGTGACGGGCTCACGACTTCCATCTGTCTGATACACGGGCTGACCGAATGGGAAACGAGATCCATTTGGTGTAACGTCCGCGAAGCTCGGTGCAATCTCCTTTGGCGGAAGACGGAACCCTCCTGAAAACCCACGGCCCGTGTTTGGTTCGAGATTCAGCGGATCAAGGGGTGGGTCCTGCTGAGCAAACTTGTACTGAATAAGGTCAAACTTTGAAACCTGGTCTGGCATCGAAGGCATTACAGCCTGCTCCTCCTTGACGTCGCTGAGTTTCTTTCCGGCAAAAACCAGACCGACAACGGCGGCAAGACTGAAGGGGTCCATCTATTAGTTAGTTGCTATTTTTTATCCACAAGACGTCTACTTGTCTGTAGGGTAGCGCTTCGCATAGGAAGCCGACTGGTACATTGCGTACGTGCTCGTCGGGTCCCATGTCATGAACTTGTTTACTGGCTTGTCAATGTACAGTTCTGGGAAGTCATAGGGCTTGTCGGCGTAGTACTTGTTGTTACGGCTCGTCATCTGGGACCGCAGAGCGTCATCCGTCATCACCATAACCTCGTAGTTTGTGTTTTTGGGACCAAAGTACATTCCTTCCTCAACCATGAGGAGTCCGGGCTGAAGCACGCTGCTCGGCATATTAATTGTATGTGATATTTTTTTCAAATGTATCTTAATGAGCGGTGGACTCTTACAGCTCGTCGCGACCGGTGAGCAGGATATATGGCTTACTGGTAAACCAGAAGTTTCATTTTTTCGATCAGGATACAAGAGATATACACACTTTTCAAACTCAGTTGAGCGACAGTTGATTCAGGGAAACCCAGCTCCTGGTGGAATGTCGACAATTCGGATTGAAAAAAAAGGGGACCTGCTGTCTTACACGTACATGACAGCCACGGACCCAAGCGGTGCCCTGGTGCCAAACATAGACTGGAGTTCCAATGTCATTGACAAGGTTGAGCTGCTCATCGGCGGACAGGTTGTCGATACACATGATTCGTTTTTTTCAACTCGCATCGAACCAGTCACTGGTGCCATGAACATGAACCAACGTCTTTTATCAAGGCAGTCCGGTGTCCAGCCTGGGTTCAACGCAAACTCATTTTATCCATTTAAATTTTTCTTTTGCAAAGACTGGCAATCTGCTTTACCGATAGTATCGCTTCAGTACCACGACATTGAATTTCGAATCACATGGTCGTCCAACCTGGGTAGGACATGCGGTGTAAATCTTATTCCAAACAGCGGCACAACCACGTATTCTGAACTTCAGTACATCGTATGGTCCAACTTTATCTATCTGGACCAGGCTGAAAGAGAGTACTTTGCTACAAAACCCCAGCACGACATTTTGATTACTCAGGTGCAACGTCAGAGCGTACAGAGCAAATCCGTCATGGAACTCACATTCACGCATCCAGTGAAATACCTGGCATTCCAATCAAACAATTACGCAACTGTATATTCTTCGAGTCCTACAAACGCTCTTACTCTACAACTGAAAACTCAGGTGAATGGTGTTGACATAGGTGAGTTCCGTCCCATATCTCAGTGGGTGGATGCGACGCAGTACTATCATACACCGTACGGATATGTTCCGACGACATTTACTGCAAACGTGGCAGTCATTCCATTCTGTCTCGACACCGCGAAACTACAGCCGACTGGTACTCTCAACTTTTCGCGCGTAGACACATATCGTCTTGTGACTCCACCAACCATAACACTACAGACGATCACGAGTTCGAGTGACCCACTGGCAACGACCAACCCATACATATACGCTGTGAATTACAACATACTGCGCATCAGTGACGGAATGGGTCAAGTTTTATACACCTCTTGATTTACCACGGATTAAACTTGTACAAGAATCCAGACTGTGTACCCGTTAGAGACAAAGGGTTTAGGATTGTATTTCCGGTCTGATTATACAGCCTCATGTTTGTTCCGATAAAATTTCCTGGGAAATACACACCATTTTCATCAACACCGAAACGAGTCATGTTCGAAGAAACTGTACTTGCCCCCTGGACGATCCATTGAACAACTCCAGATGTCGTATACGCTGCTGTATATACGTCACGTGTTGTTCCCTTGCGCGTGAGCCTATACGGGTATTGAGTTCCGTCCGCATTGTAGAATGTGACTGGAGAAGTTGAGGAGAAATTGCCATTGACATAGATCGTTCCGTTATATAATGTGACTGAATTGATTCGGTCAGCATTTTCTATTTTGGCAGCCCATTTTGGAATTCCATTCGAACCATAACACGCAATCAGTCCGTACGTCGTTGTATCTGTAACGCTTATACTTGTTTGTACATTATTCAAATCGTACAAATATATCGTACCAATACCAGATCCTACAAAGTAAACACCTGATGAATCAGCAGCTGCGCTACGAATAAAGCCTTCCAAGCCTCCTGTGGAAGGGGATGCAATACGGGCGCGCCACACAAACATCCCGGTCATCAGATTATAAGCCCCTATAATCGAGTTTCGCGTCCCGGTCGTCACGATCGTCCCACCGATCGTATCATTCGAATTATAATAGGTGGTTGTTGTGTTTATAACACCCCCACTTATATATACGTTCGTCGCATCGAACGCCAAAGCATAAGTTTCACTTACATTGGCCCCATATTGTTGAATCGAACGCCATATGAGAACTCCGCTCTTGGTATATTTTGCGACATATGAACCAGTCGAAGGTGTAGTAGAAGCTAGTGATCCGTCCGAATTGTAGAATTCGATAACACCACCACCTGTTCTTCCTGCAACATACACATCGGTTGAATCAATTTGAACAGTCCATACTGTGATTAGATTCGTATTAGGGGACGCAATTCCCCATTTTGTACACAAAATAACGTTTCCGTCCAGATTATACTTTACGAGAAAAGCATCACGGTTAGCATTGGTTACAATCTCCGTGAGTGTCGCGCCTGGATTACCATTCGAGTTGTTGAATGTAACAGTGCCTGCAAAAAAGCCTACTATATATATTCCGGATGCATCTGCCTTTATATCAGTAATGTTGACTGTTTTCCCGGGCGCCCCCATGGATGCACACCAAAGGATATTCCCACCGGCATCAATTCGCGTGACAGCTGAATCTGACGTACCTATAGACGCAAGGCTTGTTGGAAAAATGGATCCGTCTGAATTGTACAATTCCAAAGGTCCGACGGTATATGTCATTGAAAAATACGAATCTCCGCCATACACAGCATGGCCCTGTGGTGCTACAACCGTGTCTGTAAATTTTGTAGCCCACGAACTATACACCGCGGTATAATTGACACACGGAGCTGCGATATACTTTAAAGGTCCGCTAAAAAATGGTTCGCGTGAAATCGGTACGCGTTGAATTTGTGGAATGAGTATCTGGTGACGCTGAGTCGCAAAGAAACGACGCTCGTCTTCGCCGAGGCGGATACAATGCGACCAACACTTGTAAATGTATTGAGTCGCCGCAATCGTCGAGTTCCATGTGATATTAATCTTGACTTCAGCGTATTTGAGAGCTACGAGCGGCAAGGCTTGGCGGTCAAAAAAGAACCCGAGCGGCTGGAATGCGGGAGTTTGCGAACGTTTCGAATATGTATCAGACTCTAAGACCTTCTGGATCGTGTTGATATATGTCAGATCATGTATAGCAATTGTTTGATTCCCTATGACGAGCTCGACTGATGAGATGATGTTCATCCATACTGGGTTTGGGACAAGCGCTCCAGTCGTTTTGTCGTATGCCATGAGGTAGGTATAACCCAACAGATCGCTTTTTGTGTTAATGACAATCTTTCCGTCTACAGGCACTGTAAATTGCTCGATTGCCAATCCGAACGGTGTGTGTCGTTTCATGTTTGATCTATAAAAAGAAACCTGGGGATCACCAGAAAGCCAAGCGTCCTGTATCCCACGTGCAAGAAGCTGAATTTGGGCCATTCTGTTATTTGTGTAGAATTTAATAGTACATCAACGATGCAGAACCGTTGTGGATATCTATGATGTTGTACCCGACACCATAAATATATTGTCCAGACAGCATCGTTGTCAAAGGGACACTTGGTGGTGTAACAATCTCAAACTTATCCAGTCGTGAAAAATTAAGGGTTCCTGTCGGCTGAACCGATGCAGTATCCAGACAGAATGGGATGACTAACATGTTAGCGCTTAAATAGCCATTCTGTGTGTGATAATACGAATTGACATCGGACCATTGAATTAAATGCTGATATTCGTAGACATCGGCCGAGTTGACTTTGATTTTCAACTTATAGTCCATTATTTATACTCCAGATTTAAACAACACAAGTCTATCGCCCGTTACCACCACGAATCTGTACACGCTCTGGTCCACGGGCATATGGACCGTCGGGGTTGCACGCAGATGGGTCATCACGGCACATAGGGGCGAACGGTTTTCCGAACGCGGCGTTGGTGAAAGCCGCCTGGTCGTTTGGCCATGTTGTCGCGGCCGTCGTGTAGAAGTTGCGCTCTGCGTCGCGTTTACGCTCGAACGGGTGGATCGATTTCCACTCGTTCTGAACCTCCTCCTTCATCGACGGGTACCATGGAGCCTGCTGCGCGTAGCTTGGGTCATCGCCAAGAAGGTAGTTGGCCATTGGATTATCGCGCGTCGGCATGCGCAGACCGCTCATCACCTTTGGACCCGTCGACACTGTACGATTACCATCTGGAATCATGTTCATACCGTACAGTACATAAAGAGCGGCAATGACGAGGGCACCGAGAGCAACGATGCGAGCATCACGGCGAATCAGGTAGGTGAGCACGACGGCGTACACAATGAAACGAGTCGTTGCAAGTACTCGCTCCTCGGCCGTCTGACGAGACGTCGGCCAAAAATTGAGCATTTGATCTTTTGCAATGAGTTCACGCATGTCAATCGTCATCTTCTAGTTTACGTGGAGATTTTTTACTCCAACGGGGCTGGAGTCCAAGTCGCGAGGCGACTTGTCCTTTCCCGTTGTCTGTCGGCTGGTGGTGGCAACTTTCAGATCAGGGGACCCTTACCACCCTTGAGTAGAGACGACATCAGACCGTTCATGCTGCTCATCAGAGCCGCCTCGTCGATTGTGCCATCGGGGGTGGTTGCTGTATCCTGGAGCTGGCTGGCACACTTCTGTGCCACAGACTCGATCATGTTGAGCGTCTCGGCTGGAAGAGCTGAGATGGTCGTACCCAGAATGTACAGCGTCTGAAGGTACTGCCAGATGGCATTCTTCGTCGTCTCGGACAGATCAGAGTTCCACAGACGAGGAATGTCCAGGTCATTTAGAAAAGGCACATCTGACGCGTGAGTCTGGAAAAACTCCTCATCCTTCTGCATCAGGTGGTTTGCAAAGGGACCCACCGTCTCCATAAACTCCTTCAGAGGCTTCTTCTGGTTCGCCTTGCGCAGAAGCACAAACGTGTTCTGGTACTTTACCAGCTTCTTCTCATTGGGGAAGGTGAGAACAAGCTCGTCAAGAAACTGCTGCATCATGTCGTTGAAAGCGTTGGTGGTGGTCGCCATTGATGAATTGTGTACTGAATACTTTAAGTTCCAAACCTGTTGGACTCAGGCCCTGAACGGCGTGGTTGAAATAGTCTCTTGGTGTCCGTTCCCTTGGTGGACGATGATGTACACGAGCAAACCGACGAGGAATGCAGGCTTGAAGTACGCAGAATTAGGCAGCGCCTTTTCGTTGTTCAGCGATGCGCGAATGTGAATGTAAGCAACAGTCGCTGCGGCTGCAATCAGAGCAGCGCTCATAGGCTCACGGAAATAGTGATCAGCCATCTACTAATCGAATAGAATTTATTTATCCGGAGCGTCGTCGAACAACGTCTCGTTGTGAACCTTGACTGGAACATATTTAACCGCCGGGGGGAGACCTGGTCTACCGGGCTCAGGGAATTCATCTCGCACCGGCGTTCCAGCCTCTGGTGCTGGTGTGCCCGCCTCGGGTGCCGGCGTTCCAGCCTCTTCTGGTGCTGCCGGCGTTCCAGCCTCTGGTACACCGGGCAACGGCGTTGCAACCGGCGTTGACTCTTCTTCCGTCTCTGGATCCGCAGGGTCTGTGGGGTCTTCGTTGGCACCACCCATGTCGAGGTCGCCTGTAAAGTTGGGAATGTACGTATCAAGGATTTGTTGTACAGGAATAAAATCATCAACCACCTCCTTGATCAGTTCGCTGAAACGAGCCCCCATCTTGATGCGACGATCCTGGTCAGACATCTTATCAACTATGACGTATGGATCCTCGTACAGGCTTTTGGCAACAGCGATGTAGCACGAGTGAACAAACACGTCATTGGATGGCAGTTTGATGTTAATCTTTTTCGAGTCGGATGAAATACGCACGGCGGACATGATCTTGACTGAAATGACAAACACGGCGGCGAGCAGGTTGGGAAACATCGAACAGGACTTGATGATGGCGTCGGCGTGCTGCTTCACGATGGTATTGTTCCAGTGAGGCACCTCCTGGAGCAGCGTCTGGTAGTGAATGAGCGTCTGACGTCCCTTTGACACCTCGATCGCCTTTTTGTACATCTCGTAGAAGGCATCAATCATCACGGGCGTCATGGCGTTACACAGCTTGATCATAAACTTGCGTTCGGCCTCGACTAGGATAGCTGTCGAGTCCATTGATGGTAGCGGGTTTAATTTTTCGTACAAGACTCGCGCACTTTTTTTTTCAGTGGATATATATAATGCATATCGATTATGAACGTATCATCCTCTGGATCCTCGTCATCGTCATGTTCATCAAACTGTTTGTTATGCGTGAGATGTACACCGCATCCAGCCCGCTCAGCATCATGGACCTGGCGGAGTTCCGTGGACTTCCAGATGACCTCAAGCAGGTTTGGCAGACTAATATCGTAAACACCATCATGTCTGCTTTCGGTATAAAATTTACACAGGCATGGGCGAGTGTTTCTGCAAGTGATAAACAAAAGTTTACGACCCAAGTTGCAGAAGCTGCAGCTCAGCTTGCAAAAAACATCCAGGACTCTCCTATCGTTATTAATTCCTCGTAAATAGTAATGGCTCTCAGTGGAACACAAAATTTTCTCGATGGAGTCACCTTTCCAACTTTTAGTGTTTCTGGGCTGAATAACGTAATGAACGGCGTGACAGCTCCAACACTTCCATCTGTTACAGGTGTCAGTGTCGACTCACTCAAACAAAACGTGACTGTGCCAGCGGCACCAGCGGCGGCGGCACCAGCGGCGGCAACTGATGATTCATCTTTAAATTGGCTATGGATACTCATTATCATTCCTATAGGAATTGTTGGTGCAGCTGCAATGTCCAAGTAATCACTTTTTTCCACGCAATTTCGCAGCTGTCTTTTGTAGATTCGCGAGAGACGGAAGCGAAATGCTTCTCGTAGACTCTTCTTCAGCAGAGTGATCAATGATGACAGGTCCCTTGGGTTTCGTGTCGCCCCAGCTGATACCCAACGTGCCCTGTGCCACCTTGATCACTTTGTATCCGAGTCGGTCAAGCTGACGCTGAATGTACACGGTTGTGCTGTCAATCTCGTACGCAGGGTACCCTATGGTAAACGGTGGAATTGTCAAAAACAACGAACGTTCTCCAAGTTCTGACGCAGATTTGATTTTGCGACAGAGCTGTTCGAGAATTGCTTTGTAGGTTGCCTTGCGAACCTCGAGTCGCTTGTGCTCTCGCTCAGCAAGATTTTGTGCTGAAATCATTCCTAATTAACGCTTAGAAACAACGGTGCCGTTCCACGCCGCAGCGTCGGCGTTGTTTCTCTCCGTATCACGCATCTGCTCCAGCCAAATGTCAAGCTTACCCTGGTATCCCGGAACCTGGGTCTTCAGATCCGCAAACTGTTTGTCCAGGACAACCTGGGTGTCCTCGAACGTGGTGTACGAATCGCTGGGACCGAAGGGCTCGAAAACATCAGCAGCGCCTATGCCGGGCTGGGGCTGCTCAGACATTTCAAGGATGTTACCGTCACCGTCCGCCTTGATGTCGTACTGGACACCAAAGTAGCCACGTGTGTTGACGAACATGATACGGGCATCATACATCACCGACCCTTGGTCACCCTGCATAGAGTTTATGTAGATTGTCTGGACTGGGTACACATCAGGGTTCTTCGTCTGAATGGCATTGATGATGGTCTGGATCGTTGCTGGGCTCACTGGCTTGTTATCGCTGACGTTCACAAACGCTTCACCGTTCATGAACACACCGCGGTTCCACAGCAAAAATCCCAAAATTGCCAGAAGGAGAAATACGACAACGTCCTTCATATTATTAACAGGCGAGAAAAAAGACCGCGTCGACTTCCTGGGTACAAAAAGTTATCCAATACTAGGATGGCCACTCTGGTCTACAGCGACAAGTGTCCGTATTGTTCTCAGGTGATTCAGGAGATTCGGGAAAACCCGGCGCTCGTTCACATGATTCGTTTCCATAACGTGTCTACTCAGGGGGTTCCATCGAGACAGATTACACGCGTGCCCACACTGGTGACGAACGATGGTCATCTGGTTGTCGGAAATGACGTTCGCAAATGGATCGAATCGATGAAACCAGAAGAGCGTGTTGAAGAGTTTGACCAGACGGCTCTTTCCGGAGCCATGCTCGATGACACACATGACAACGATGCTGGAAACTATTTCGACCTTGATCACTTCAATATGCCCCTGGCGCCTCCGATGACACGTGAACTCGAGGAAAAGGTGAATAGAAAGGTGTCTGATGCCTACCAGAAAGGTATAAAGTGAGTATGTGTTTTATAGGTATGGTTCGTCTCAAGACGATTCAGGCGAGTGCCTTTCGCACCGTCTTTGAGGTGCTCAAGGATATTATCAACGATGTCAACCTCGTGTTCCGCCCAGAGGGTCTCATGGTTGTCACACTCGACACGGCGCGCGTGACGCTCGTCCACCTGGTGATGCCAGCTGAAAACTTTGAAGAGTATCATTGCGAGGGGGAACACACGGCTGGTCTCAATGTGTCAAACACGTACAAGCTGCTCAAGTCGGTGACCAATACGGATACACTGAGTATGTCGATTGACGATTCGTACCTGCTCCACATTCACATTGAGAATGCAGCGAAAAAGTCGTCGACGTCATTTGAGTTTAAGCTCCTGGATATCAACGACGACATGTTATCAGTGCCTGAGATTGATATGAACGTCATGACTACCATTCCGAGTGTTGATTTCCAGCGCGTGACACGTGACATGAACAACTTGGCTCAGGATATTCGAATCACGCGTAAGAAGAACACACTCGAGCTCGAGTGTGAGGGTGGCTTTGCAAACCAAAAGACTATCCTTGAGTGTGTCGAGCCCGGAAAGGACAAGGCGCTCGGGAATGTGTTTTCACTCAAGTACATAAATATGTTCACACGTGCGACGAGCCTGTGCTCGAGCGTGCAGCTGATGCAGCATGATGACGACGACAATATGCCCATCGTGTTCCGGTACACGGTTGCAAACCTCGGTGAACTCAAGTTTTACTTGGCACCGAAGGTGGAGTGAGCTAACCCAGTATAATCAATGGAAAACGAATCCTCTCAGCTCGTTCACACGATGAACGATCTCCTCGTGAAGGGCGACTCAACAACGGCGTGGAATATGCAACGGGCACTCCCCTTGTCCGTCAAACCTGTACACGTGTCACTTGACCGAGGACGTTCTGAATGCAAACTGTACCTGAAACTTTTTTTACGAGAACCCATTTGATTCCCAAGGAGATTTTCAACCCTCCTGAGAATGAAACTGTGAAATGTGGACGAGGGGAGTATACGTCGAATGATACTGGTGATTGTGTAGGACCCGAATGGCGCCTGATGATTTCAGTACAGAACACTGGTTTTCTGTCACAGTTGTCTGTGAATATTGCACTGTGTACAGGAACTGAAAATCGAGGAACGATGTTCTGGATGGGCCAGTTTCCGATGTGTGTGTACATTTGTCCTCCAAAATAGTAATCGACGTGTCCATGTTCGCCTGGCTTGAATTCGTTAACAGGTATCAATTCATTCCCGTCGTGTCTGAACATCTGATGTACTTGAAAATTTTTTGGTCTACATTGTTCGATGATATTTAGGACCCACATTAACTAAAAGAAAACGATATATTATTTATAATGGAAGGACGCTATCAAGAACGCTTAGCTGAATTTCAAAAAAGAATATCTAAAGGGGATTCTGCTGCGCAACAGGAGATGTATGACTATATGGCTGAATGCATTCCTTTAATAATGGAGTTTGAATCAGCTGGAGGGAAGAAGAAGGATGTATACGAAAAGTACATGACAACCGTAGAAGGGAATCATATCACGCCTATGCAAAAGAAGAATCCAGGGTATATACCCAAGTGCAAAGGATGTGGTTCATTTGAACATACACTTGACGACACGACGAGTGACATGATCTGTCTTCAGTGTGGAATGACAGATTACGTCCAATGTCAAGAAGTGGGTTTCAAGGAGGAGCAGGACATGGAACGCCATGTCGTCTATTCCTACCGGCGTGAGAACCATTTCAACGAATGGGTCAATCAGTTCCAGGCAAAAGAGTACACGAGTGTACCGCAAGAACTGATTGATCAATTACAACTCGAAGTGAAAAAACAGCGCATCAAAGACAAGTCAGACCTGACACACCGCAAGGTGCGCGAAATACTCAAGAAGATTCACATGAATAAATACTACGAACATGCACCCTACATCACAACGATTCTCAACGGGGTTAAACCACCAGCCATGCCTCAAGCATTGGAAGACCGACTTCGACTCATGTTTGGGCAGATTCAAAAGCCTTTTGAGAAACATTGTCCCGAGAACCGTAAAAACTTTTTGAGTTACAGCTACGTCTTGTACAAATTCTGTGAACTCCTCGGTGAAGATGAATACTTGCCGTGCTTTCCATTGCTCAAGTCAAAAGAAAAGCTTTACAAGCATGACATTATATGGAAGAAAATTACCGCTGACCTTGGGTGGCAGTGGTTCCCGACTTGCTGAGTCCTCACTGAGATTTTTTTACTGGTTTCACCGGGAACCACCAGTCGATAATATCACAAGCCCGTATGGTCAAATAGTACAGGGCAGAAAGAACCCGCGTCGACATCTTCGTATCAGAATCACGTACCACTGTAGCAGCCGCCTTTTTCATCTCTGGTGTGAACATTTGAGTTTAAAATGTCAGGTCTTTTTAAATGATGAAACTTGTTGTCGAGATCTTGGGCTACAAACCCAAAAATGTTACGCGTAAAAAAGCGAGTCCAGTCAAAAAGTCAACAGCCAACATCGAAAAGAAATTCAAACGTCTGGTGATGGATGGGTACTCGATAAATCGAGCACGTTACCTTTCGAGGATGTAAGGTCTTCCACTTCGAGGTCACTTCCCGAATTTGGAAAATTAATCAGAACAGCCTCAGACAGACCCAGCAGCCTCATGTACATACGCGTTTGGATACGGTGCTCATCCTTGAGAGCCTTCACCGATTTCAACTCAACGATGATACGAGAATCCACGATGAGATCCGCACGAATGTTTCCAATTGCATGCTCATCAAACATGATTGGAACGATTCGCTCCGTTTGATACGGGATACTCAACTTTCGAAGCCCAACCTCCATGGCGTTGTGGTATACGCGCTCCGAAAACCCAGGTCCGAGGGAATGCCATACCCGTATCGCGACTGACCGTACATGTTCCTTCATACTGAAGACTCTGCGGGGGGAGGGTTTAGGTTAAAAATAGGCATGTTTGCCTGCTGGACATTCTCTGAGCCCGAACGCTTGTAGAAGCGCTTCTCGAATACTGGACTTCCGCGGTACACAACTGGAAACATCATAGCGTCAAACTTGGACGCATTGAGCGTCTCCTGGATCGACGCGATGATCTGTACTGGAAAAACGTCACCAGGCTTGAGTTCAAAAACCCAATCGTTCTTTGCAGCCTCTTCGCCATCCACAATCTCATCTTCAGGTGCCACGATACGATTGAGCTGGTCTGCAAGCTCCGTCGTCACAAAACTCACAGGCACTACCGTGACGTCAGTAGGACCATCCTTGATACGAGCGCGGTCGAGCCAATACTGCACCATTTCTAATATTTCTTTTAATGTTGGTTTTAGGTAGATGGAGACGACGTTGTACGTCGATTCGAGACAGAGAGACGTGACATTGTATCCATCAGGGAACTCGTACACTCTGTTTCTTCAGTCGCCCGTCCATAATATAAGTCAGGTTGATCTGATTTCGGCCAAAATCCCAAACACAATGTATAACCTCATGACGAGTTCGAATGTACTCACATTTGATTCATCCAACGTGGCTTTGAACCCTGGTTTTTACTCGACGTGTTCACTCGTCGACACGTTCAATAATAGTGATCAAGTATCGAACGTCGCACTGAGTTACCTGGAAGCTGAAGGGAAGTTTCTCTTCACTGGAAACTTGACATCGGTGACGACCTTGACTCAGGAAATTGCAGAAATTCTCGGTCTGCCGCTTGGAACAACACTGTCGAGTCCAATTGCAAGCAATGCCGTTTACCAAGGGATTTACCCAACAGCAAATGCATACATCGTATCGAATACCATCGTGAGTCTCGAAATGAACGATTATATCTGGCTCGATATCGAAGAGTTTCGGACGCCGTTCACGACTGATGCTCGGAAGTTGGTTCTAAATCCACAGGGTGTATACACGACGACGAGTAATACATCGGCACGTTCATTTGCCATTATTCCAATGGATGTTCCATCCGGTGGAATAAAATCGTTCAGAGAGGCGGCAGATTACCCAGTATATGTGACATTCCCATCACGACTCGATTCACTTGACAGACTCACAATCAGCTGGCTCGACCGAAACGGAAAACCCCTGGATTTCCACGGACTTGACGTCAATTCATTCACGCTTCGACTTCATACAGTACATGTACCGGATGAAGTCGAACGTCCTGTCAGTTTACCACCGCCCGTTCCTTTTGAAAAGGAGAATCAAAAGGTTGTATGGGGTGCGACGATTGCGCTCGTTATTGGCCTGATGTTGATTATTTTGGCTGGGAAGAAGAGGGTCTAAGGTCTGGGGCACGCGTGCCCCAGCTCGCCGTTAGTTACTCTTCGTTAGATGTCGTAGGTCCGGTCGAAGCCACACGAGCGTCCACGTCGCACAGAATGTATCTTCTTCGTGTTTCTGTGGATGATCGCGACATACAACGACTTGTCTTCCTGACAATTTTGAAATGAGATCACGGTCGAGATGACCACTGTACCGGCTCATGGGGTGTGCAGGGTCAAACACACGTATGATTTTTGACCCAATGAATTCATAAGCCATAAAATGACCTTCTTCATCTGAAATGGGAGTATACAGCGTCCCTTTTGGGTGAATAATTCGGCGACACTTTGTTATGTCATAGTCACCCAGACAACCTGTAAAATTTCGACGAAATGCAGGGTCGTTCATTATATTGTCCCAATTGGTTTTCAAATTATTCATACAGTTTTAGAGATCCTCGACTATAACTGACATACCCTTGATACGACGCTGTTCAGCTTGGGTCGTCTGACCTGGGACACGTCGAACGCCGGCGCGGCTGATCGCGAGGACGGTGAGGAGCATAAGCAGAATAAGAATGATAACAGAGCGCTTCATTTGTTAAAGGGTGAGAAAAAACATTCAGAACTTGGTACGGACCCATGCGGCATTTTTGAGCACCGTGTTGTGTGCCGTCGGGGACGTACGCTTGAGGTAACGCGCCAGAATCTGGAGGCGACGGAACACTGCCAGTGGTGAGTTGCTCTTCATGGCAAATGTCAGCGACTTGTAACGGTTCGGTACATTGGCAGATACAGTGTACCCATACAGCTTACCTGGTGACAGGGGTGGAAGTGTATACGGACCCTTGCCTGGAAGACCGCGGTTAACGACGCGAGCAGACTTGACGCGAACTGTGCCACCTGAAATGTGACGCGTGTAAGCGCGGTGATTCGCGCTGGCTGGGACACGGATTGTCTTTGGCTTGCGGCGGAACGTGTACGCGCGACGAAGGATGGTTGGCATTACTTTTTCACTAGATAAAAATTCCTTTCCACTGAGTCCTCTCGCCTGTCGAACAAGGTGCACGGAGTGCACCTTGTCTTAAAAAAATGGGCGCACTGTCCTGTAAGTATGAAGTACGTCGTTGGTGATTTCGAGTCGACCGCTCAAAAAATTATACATTCGATCAGCTTCACACCCGTGAATGTTACTGAGAAGAAGACATGGGTATCACACGGACGTCATCAAACCCCAGAGTACCGCAAGAATCGGTCTGTGACGCACGGAGAACTGCGAACCATTTTCATCAAAGAGGCACTCGATGACCCACTCATCGCTGAGAATGATCGCGTTCAATTAAAGCTCGGTCGGACGATCATCCACGGGCAAGAGGCGGTTGTTCTTCCGTTCCGTGACGCCATCTGTGAGTTTATGCACTGTGTGTGGGAGCAAGGGGATGGCAACTGGCTCGCACACTCGATGGATAATGAATTGGAAATTCTGCAGGTGACGGACACGCACTTCAATACGGGTCTGTTTCCGAAACCTCTCCGAGCGTTCCCGGACTGTTCTACGATTCCCGGGTGGTCGAAGATCGCCAAGGTGTGTACGCAGCACGTGCTCACGACACGATGCCCAGACTTTTTCAAACAGTACGAGTCGTGGATGACGATGAATGGGTGGACACCGGCAAAGTTTTCGGCTCGGCTCGAGGATTTTGTTCGGTTTGTTCGGGATGATCGGGACTATTCTCAGCAGCACATTGCCCCGTGTGACGTGATTGATCTGTGTGAGGTTCTTGCAGCGGCGAACCCTCCCCTAGATGGCAAATCGTACATGATTTCGAGGCACGTGAGTGCGTGGAGTGGTACCCAAACGAAAACAGCTTCAGTTTCGTCTCTGTAGAAACCCCAAAATCAAACAATTCAAAGTTGGACATATCGACGTCGACCGTGGGGTATGTGTACCTCGGTCTCAGACACATCGTTGTGTTCAGTATGCTCGTGATGTACGACTTGAGGTTGCGTGTGTCATATTCGACAGACTCCTTTGCCCACACCGATCTCAACGTCTTTACGTCCGCCTTTCCCACAAAAATTCCACCTGGTGTTTCCTCCATCGTCCCGCCGTCAATGTACCGGCGTCCCTGATATTCCACAGATGCAAACAGAAACGGTACTGCGATGGTCATACACAACGCATCCACCACGGACATATTCGGAGTCGACTTACACGAAAAGTATTCTGTACGTGCCAGATTGACACAGTATGCACTTATGTGTACCTTTGGCATTGTCGGGCGAAGATCTTGTAATTCCCGAAACGTCAGATCTTCTTTACTGAAAAAGACACGAATGATGTCGACGATTACTGTTCGAATCTTCTTTTGACTGACGAGTCCGAAATGCTTCAAAAACTGACGGATGTTGGGTTTCATGATTTCCTTTATCGGAATGTCCAACGAGTAATCCAGTATGGTTTTGATGTTGCCTTCGGCGACGACGTAAAAAAAGGCGAGGAGCCCACCGGCACTCGCACCTGAAATGTCTTCGAGATTGTCAAGTTCGTGACAATCTCGAAGGGCGCCCATCGCGCCAAGGAATGCAAAATATGTCATCGCACCGGGGCCAATCGCCAGATGTTTCATTATTGTGTCAGTGCCGGTTCACTTTAGGCTCAGCATATAAAGAGTGGAACGTACCAGTGCTGTAATCTCATCCTGGATGTTCTTGAGATACGAGTCTCGTGGAAGGCGCATGCGGCGAAGCTGTGTCAGAAGTGAACGAAAATACAATTTGGGGTTGCGGGCAATCGTGCGACGACCGACAACAATGCGGCGAAAACGGCCATACTTACCCATGTATGCCTCGGCGTAACTGTCAAACAAAGGGACTATACCTTCATAGTACGCCTGGAGCGCCTTGTGCTGTGCAAAGGAGTTTGTCGTCAAGTGGAAAGCGTGCGCCTGAGTACGGGAGTTCATAAGAAGACCGACGTACTTCTGACCATTCATTTAATAGTAAGCTGCGAAATTCTTACGCAGGAAGGAGAACACCAGGGCGAACACCAGTGTGTGCACGCCCACCGCCAGAAGGGAAGACTGGCCAGACATAAATACACCCTTGCCTGCTGGGGGGATCGTCAGAAGGACGCCTGGGGTCAGCAGTACGAACAGGATGGCGGGCACGATCAAGTCAGCTGGGCGCAGAGACACCTTGAGCACAAATCTGGCAATAAGGTAATACACCAGGGACAGAACCAGGGCGTGCACCAGGACTGGGCTGGGGCCCACGCGCAGGAGCAGGCCCGGGCTGAGTAGGGCGAACAGGATGGCTGGGGTCAGAATCTTGGGGCCGGTAATATCCATGTGGGCAGATACTATCTACCGAGAAAATTGTCGGACAAACTCGGCAAAGTCGTGGAAGGACGCATCTTTCATCAACGTGCTGTTGAGATGGTTGTCCTCAAGGTACTGACGAAGGGACATCCACATGTTGAGGACATCCTCAGAGTGCCAGTCGTGCCAATCCGTCGGACTGAGAAGGAGATCGTGGTCCTCCTGCTCGTCGTATGCCTCATCAAAGTCGTCGCCATTGACGAGAGCGTCGTCACGGTACTCGTTGTTGATACCCATTGTTGGTTTCTACTTGTTTTTCTTACGGTTCGTCTCCTTAGATGTTGTTTGCCGCTGCGCGGCGGTGTCACGTGTGACGCCTGATTAAGCGGTTTTCTTGACGGTGATTGTGTTACGCTCCTTGACAGGGGCGTGGTCGACTATAATCTGGTACACCTGCTCAACCTTAGTATCGTCACCTCCAAAATAGGCACGCAGACCCGCCAGAATGACATTCTTCGTGATGCTGCCACGGGACTCCTTCGTATGCAGAGAAACCTTCTCCTGATTCACCTTGACCGTGTCAACGTCCTGGGTTTGTTTGATTTCCTTCATGTGGCCCTGGACCTGTGCCCGGAGCTCCTTCTCACGCTTATTCAGTACAGCCATGTCTTTCCTCGCAGCAGCAAGCTGGTGCTTCAGGGAGAGCCATTCGGTCATGACGGCCTTAAAGTCGTCCATTTGTTAGTTAAAGCTGTTTATTTTTAAGTGTCAAATTGACTTGATTCCAAGTCGACTTGGTGTCTACTTCTCGTAGCTGTTCTCAATCTCAAACTTGGGGCGCATCGTATCCGGAGGAATGGTGGACAGGTTAAAGATGCTCACAGCGTCACGGGGGTTGGGTGGCTCGGAGCGGAAGTCGCGGTTGGCGTTACGCAGGTTGCCGCCGATCGTCTCGGGGAAACCAATCTGGGCACGTGGATCCAGGAAATTCTGGCCAGACAGAATGGCGTCTGGAGAAAACTGGCCGAAATCCTCGGTCGTCACAACCTCCTTGGGAATCAGACCTACGTTGGTGTTGTCGTACACTGGCATGTCGACCGTGCGCACACCGGAGCCGTCCATTTCGAACGGGGCTGGCTCATCAACAGATGAGAATGTGCCACCTGGAGCAGAGATGTGGCCACCGCCCTGCATGATGCGGGGACCATCGCTTGCTGGTTTTGAGTCAGTTGGCGAGGCACCGACTGGGTCTTCGCCTGTTGGGATATAGCCGCTACGCTGGGGATAAAATACCATCATGGCAATCAGGAACAGAAGAATCAGAATCGCCAGACCTTTGCCGTCCATGTTATAATAGTACACGACTTTTTTTTTCAGTCCAGGTAATCGGCCGGGTCGTCCTCCTCAGCATCTGGCTCTGGCTCGTCTGCAAATTGGAACTCGACTGGGTATCCCTTAGTCTTTGGCTTTGGTACCTGGCGCTGACGAACCTGGACGACGCGCCAAATGGGACCGAATGAGCGCTTGAGGAACCAGAGACCAGCCAGCTCAAACAGAAAATCACACGCTCCTGAAATCTCCTCAATGGAATTCTTCTGAGCGTCGAAGAATGTCGTCACCACATTTCCCTTGACGGAAGCCAGTGTGGCTGAGAGTTCGCCATCGGCAGACAGGCTGGCCTGGTACGCGGAACGAATAGTCTCGGCCGAAACATCCTTGCCGAACCACTCGAGCTTACTCACCTCCGCCTGACTCAGAAGCTCGTTATCAATAGACTCGAACAAAGTTTTTGAGGGAACTTTGAGACTCACTTGACGCGTGTCCTTGGTCAGCGTCCCGTCAACCTGCACGTTGTTCACCTGATGGAACACACGGGCGTCACCCTTTGCTGAAACCTTCAGAAAGTAACGGCCGTCTGGAATCTTTACGGGAGTTCCGTACTCCATGGTACTCAAAAAACAAACCTAAGCTCTAAGTAGAAATGAGTCTTGGAGTTTGTCCATCTGGATACTTTCCCATTCCAGGGGATTCGTCCAACTGTGCCACGTCGACGAGTTCAACCATCGTCAAAAAAACGTGCCCTACTGGATATACGATTCAGACGAACGGTCTATGTGGAACAGGCAACACATATGTGACCACAGGACCAACGTATTGTGGCCCACAGTACACTGGGAAGAGTTGTACATATCAGACACAATTGACACCTGGTATAACACCCGCAACAGGTACGGAATCGGGTCCGAACATGATATGTGCATTCCAAGAAGGCGACGCACAGTTTCCGTGTGATCCAGGGTGTTGCGGGTCGCCTTCAACAGAAACGACGGGCGGTGATGGAACGACGGGCGGTGATGGAACGACGGGGTTTCCAATCTGGGCAATAATTCTTCTGATCGTTCTGGGGACTATTATAATGGCTGTGTTAATCGCATTGGCTGCCAAAAAAATGTCACGAAACAGTAGATATGGAGTCCCTACCAAAGGTTGACTACATGACGTCGTGGAAGTTTATGAAAGACACGCCGGTGTACGGTGGTTTCATGGTGTGGCACCTCGTCATGTTCATGGTCCTTGGACCCATGTTGACATGGCCGATGCTCGTCCTTCTTCTGCTCGTGTTTAGTACCCAGACCGCTAAGCTAGTTAAAGACGTGAAGAGCTCAACAAGTATCAATGGCTGACACTACCATCACTCTGCAGACCATCTTCGATGAGATCAAGCTCCTGCGTAAGGACCTTCGCAAGGTGAAGAACCTGATCGAGGACCCACAGGGCGAGAAGGCCAAGGCTCGTTCCACCACCAACGGCTTCAACAAGCCTCTGGACATTTCCGAGGAGCTGCGTAAGTTTCTGAAGCTGGCTGCCGGTGAGCAGATTTCCCGCTCCCAGGTGACGAAGAAGGTGAATGAGTATGTGACGGAGAAGGGCCTGAAGCAGGGTCAGAACATCAACATGGATGCGCCTCTGAAGGCGATCCTGGACCCCCCAGCTGACGTACAGGTGACGTTCCTGAACATCCAGAAGTACATCAACAAGCACTACATCAAGGCGGAGAAGCCCGTCAAGGAGAAGGCTCCCGTGACTGCTGTCGAGGCTGAGACGCCAAAGCCGGCTGCGGCGAAGCGTCCGACGGTGAAGAAGGCCTGAAACAAAGGGTGTTGTCTGCTGGATTTTTTCCACAGTCTAATGTAATATGAATAAACTGTTGATTCTGTTTCTGATTCTCGTCGCGCTCTTCTTCGTCTTTCAGGTTGTCAAAAAACCAGAAGCCAGAACTGTAGAACTGTCTGGAACAGGTCCAGGGTACATCCCGGCGTTCCAGGGCCACCCCCAGATTGGTGTCAAGTCCTGAACCCTGTTCTCCCCGGGGACAACAGGAGTCCTGTTGGACTTAAAAACAAAAAGCTCACATAATATAAAATGGAAACCGTTGAAGCGCCAGAGCTCGTCGATGCCCCAAACATCGACCGCGTGGCGCTTGAACGCCTCGTAGGGACGAAAATTAATGATATCAAATTGTATCGCAGATCTTTCACGCATAAATCAGCTCTCAAAAAGTACAAGGGTCTAGAAGGCTCGTACGAGACGCTGGAATTTATGGGTGATTCCGTTCTTGGATTTATTATCACACGATTTCTCTTTGAAAAGTTTCCAGCGGAGCAGGAGGGGTTCTTGACCAAGGCGCGTACGAAACTCGTGAGAGGTAAAACGCTGTGTGAAATTTCAAAACGACTCGGACTCGATAAATGGGTTCTCATGGATGACAAGGGCATGCGTAACGGTTGGAACACCAACGAGAATATCCTCGAGGATGTTTTCGAGGCGCTTGTCGGTGCCATCTATCTGGACATTGGAATGATTCACGCCAAGTCGTTTGTGTTTGCTGCATTTGAGCACGTCGACATGAACCTCACGGATGACAATTACAAGGACCAACTCATGCGGTGGTGTCAAGCGAACAAAGTGCCGTTGCCGGAGTATCAGGTTCGCGGTCAATACAACGGCACGTTTCATATCGAGGTTGTTGTGGATGGTATATCATACGGTTCTGGATTTGCGAGTACGAAGAAGCAGGCGGAACAATTTGCGGCACAAATTGCACTTAAGACGACGGATCGTTTCAAGAAGTAGAGATGGGGTGGGGCATTTGCTTCGCACTTGACGCCAACGGTTACGTGTACTGTGCAGACGGATGCAAGTGGCGCGCTCGCAAGAGCGACTATGAGGATTACCCTCCGTGGCCATCGGCTCGCCAGGCGGTCCTCGATTACTTCGAGGGTGATGCGCACAGTGAGCTTGATATGGTACGTGACGAGTGTCCAGGGACTGCAGCCGGTCTGCACCAGGCGTGCGATGAGCACATTGGTTCCGCAATGTCTGAATATGATCGTTGGACCGACGAGGAAAAGCAAGCCGCCCATGACGCATCTATGGCTGAGTTTGAGGGTGACCTCGAGCATGCCAAGGAGGGTCTCGCAATTGCTCTCGAGGTGTACAAGATGTGCAAGAAGGCTTGGACCGAGTACAAGAAGAACCCGCCCAAGGTCAAGCCAGCCAAGACGCATGCCGACGAGATCCGTCAGCTCATCGCGCCTCTGCGCATTGAGCTCGAGATGGAGGAGGCAGCCGAAGAGTGCGACCGCCTACGCGCTGCAAAGGCTCGTGCGACCCGGATGCTCAACCTCGAGAAGAAGTTTACACTTAGTTAAACAGTCTATGCTTTCTAATTGAAAGATGCACCCGCGTGCAAAAGAACTTATCGAACAAACATATGCAGACCAGCGCAGTCAGGAGTGGCTAAACCTCCGTGGGAATCTGCTGACTGCGAGCGATGCGGCGACGGCCATCGGTCTCAATCCGTACGAAAAACCCGAAGGTCTCTTGGCGAAAAAGTGCGGCGCGGCGCGTCCGTGGGCTGGAAACGAAGCGACGGCACACGGAACGCGTCTTGAGCCCATGGTCCGTGATTTGTATGATATGCGTCATGGACAGATTTCACATGAGATTGGTCTCGTGCAACATCCGGTACACAAATTTCTCGGTGGAAGTCCCGACGGCATCACAGAGTCTGGTCGTCTCCTTGAAATCAAGTGTCCTTTGAGTCGTAAAATCAAACCCGAAGTTCCGGGGTATTACCTACCTCAGATTCAGCTCCTCTTGGAAATTATGGACCTCGAGGTGTGTGATTTCGTCCAGTACAAAGAGGGCCCTCCAGAGGAATTTGTCGTCGTCGAAGTTCCACGCGATCGTGAGTGGTTTGCACATTACCTTCCAGTTATGAAGGCTTTTTGGGACCGCGTAATCGCCATGCGTCAAAAAGGCATCTGTGAGGTTGAGATTGATGAAATATTGGTCGAGCCTCTTCTTGTCGAAGAGTGTGAGGTCACCATTGACTGAAACACCCACTAATACATTCAGCGTAGGCGTCTTTGATGGTTTTAAGTCCCTGGTATCCGTGAAGGGTTGCAAGCAGCCCATCACGAATGTCACTTGCCTGCTGCTTCTCTTTATTCGAGATGGATACGAGTGTACCCTGTATCTCAGGACTGAGTGAATCCCATGCCTTTTCAGCCTCGAACCACATCATGCCAGGGTCATCCTCTGGAGACTTTTTGTCCTGAATCCACCGAATCATGTAGTTGTACGCAGCCCTGCTGAACGAGTCGCGTTCGAAAACGTACTCTATTTCACCATCGCGAAGGACTGCAAGCTCACCATCGATCACAGTGAAAGACATGGTATAAAAAAACCTGACATTTTTAAATTAAGAATGAAGCATCTCATCGGACGTGTCTCGGGTGTTCACTTCAAGTACATTGATGAGATTGAGCCTCTGATGGAGGAGATTGCAGACAAGTGTAAGTTGACCGTCGTCAGCAGGGCATTCCACCAATTTGAGCCGTTCGGTGTCACTGGTGTGCTCGTGCTGTCCGAGTCTCATTTTTCGGTGCACACATACCCTGAGAATAACACAGTATACCTCGACATTTTCTGTTGTGCAGAACATTTCGACCCAGAAGAGGCTGGTCACATCATTCTGACGACGCTCGATGGAACGATTGCAGAGTGGCAAGTGGTAAACAGGTTCTAAATTCCATCGGACACGAGTGTCCGATGATCATCCATCGGTGGCGGACAAGAATGTCCGATGGACTGATAAAAGAAAGTGGCGTATTCAATGTATGGCGCACCGTCTGTACCAAGTCCTGCTCGAAAACCCACGCATCCCAATCGTCATTGCAAGTGGTCCAGCCGGTACAGGAAAGACGATGATGGCATGTCATGCCGCATCGAAGCACGCTCGTCATGTCATTTTGACTCGACCGGCCGTCTCCGTGGACGAACAGCACGGTTTTCTTCCAGGTACGCTGGACAAAAAGATGGAGCCATGGGTTCGTCCAATGAAGGATGCAATGTCACCGAAGACAAAGTTTGAAGTGTGTCCTCTCGCGTACATGCGCGGTCGAACGTTTGATAACGCCTGGATCATCGCCGACGAGATGCAAAACTCGACGCCGAATCAGATGCGTATGGTCATGACCCGCCTCGGAAAGGATTCCAAACTCATCATCACTGGTGACACGGGTCAGCATGATCGTGGGTTTGAGAATAATGGACTTGCTGATTTATTGACACGCCTACAGGACTACCCTATTGTTGGACTCGAGCACGTGCAATTCAGTGAAGATGATATTAAACGTCACGAGATTATCAAAGAAATTTTGCGTTTGTACTCTTTTTAGGAGGAATATAATTTGAATCGGCCTCTCTTGTAAACTTCCGGTGATTTGTTCTTTTTTTTTGGGGAAGGTGAAGCGTTGGACATCTTGAAGCGACCGCGGGTCACAGAACCCTTCGTGCGGATGTTACGTTCGAGTTTCATAGTGCTCTTTATATACTGACGCAGTTTGTTCCAACGTTTCAGTGCGTTTTCACTAGACTCTCTAACAGGAGAGAGTCCTGATACTCGTCGGGTTGTACGGGGCAGGTATTCACGTGGCCGCTGACCCTTTATCAGGTGACCCATATGTTCAATTGAAATATTTTATTCCTCATCATTCAAAAGTGACCAAAGGGCACTTTTCTTGTGCTCTCTATGGTCCGAAAGGAACATCTTTCCTTCTGGGCCACATTTGGACTTGTCGAGACGGACCGTGTCTGAAAACTCGTAAACCATCTTGCCACGTCCTCTGTATGCCACGTATCGTGTACACATCCCTGTTCGCACATAAGGGCCTGGTTTATAAAAGACACACTTTTCACAGCTTGGAATGGGCTTCATAATCTAGATTGAGAATTTCATAACGGAGATTTGCATACACTGTGATGTTAAACACCTCCATGACGTTATCGATGACCCGCTGGATGTGGTCATCTGGATCAACCGGCCAAGGCACGTTCATTCCGACCCATGTACACTGCTGTAGGAGAGTGAGGTTTTCGTTGAATACGTGTTGGAGTGACGGGTAAATCTCATGCATAGAATCAAACACCTCTTTGAGCACTTGATTCACTTCCCGGACGTTCTTGTACCGAAACTTGTTATTTTGTTCCCAGTACGTACGATCCGTGTTGACAACAAGGTAAAACTCGAGCCCATCGCGAATACGACGTTCAAAAACAGTCAAGATGGTTTCTTCAATCTCGTTCATGTTGTATTGTACTTTCGGGGCACTGCGGTTTTAGACCAGTTAAAGTTTACCCTGCTCTTTATCAGTATGGGTCACTATGAAACACTCGGTGTTAATCAGGACGCCTCTGCGGATGAGATTCGAAAGGCGTACAGAAATCTGGCACGAGTCAATCACCCCGACAAGGGAGGTGACGCTGAAAAGTTCAAGGAGATTGGTCAGGCGTATGAAGTGTTGAATGATCCGGAACGACGTGCACGCTACGACCAGTTTGGAACTGATGATCCTCAGCAGCAGTCACAAGCTCAGGGTCCCGACATTTCAGAGATTTTTCAACACATGTTTGGTGGAATGGGTGCCCCACAGCAAAAAACTCGTGAGCGGCATCACACAATCGACCTTACACTCGAACAAGTTTACACCGGTGCTGACAAAACGATCAAGGTTCCTGTGATTAAGCATTGTCAGGCATGTGCCATGACGTGTCCTCGCTGCCAAGGACGGGGAATGATGGTTCAGGAAATGATGGGTATGATGGGTCAGATGTTTGCCCAGCCGTGCGGCCATTGTCAGACGGCGGGGGTCGTACGAAAGGGGTGTCCTGGATGTAATCACAAAAAATCACACGTGGATACGGTCATGATCAATTTACACATCGAAAAAGGGATACATTCAGGGACGCAACACAGACTCAAGGGACTCGGGGAACAATCGCGGTCGAATCGTGAAAAAACGGGTGATCTCATTATTACATTCAATGTAAAGCCCCATCCCAAGTTTGAACGTCGCGGCGAAGATCTGCGCTACGTCATGACCGTCACGTTTCAGGAATCCGTCGAAGGGCTCGACGTGATAGTACCTCATTTTAGTGGTCCAGTTCAATTCAATACACTCAAAGAGTTTGGTATCCTGGATCCTCGAAAAGACTATGTTATACAAGGCAAGGGGCTTAATGACAATTCAAACCTGCTCATCAATTTTGATGTACAGTACCCAAAACACGTCTGACGAGTGGCTTTGGTCTCGGGTTCGCGTGTCGGCACATAGGACACGTCACCGCCTGAAACGAAGCCGTTCGACTCTGTCTCCACGACTCGAAGCAGCCGATATGAAAGTGATGTCCACATGCAGTTTTTGTGGTTGTTTCCCGCGTAAGGTCGCAGTAGCATACAGCACACTCCGTCGGTACATCGGGTGACGGAGGAAGGAGGTTCTCCTTTTTCGCATGTCTCCAACACATTGGATAATTCTTGTACTTTGAGCATTTACACTGTGTTCCACCTTTCACCATCTCCGGACACCGTTCAGTTCCCACAGGAACTGCTCGTGGGGCCCGTGGAGTCGGATTCGCTGCATGAATACGACACGTCGTGCAACCAATGGCACATTTGTTTTTACATGGTGTACCGGCGTGTGTCACCCCAGGGCACGGGGGTCGTACAGGCGGGGGCGGACGCGGCGGGCGGGGCGGACGCGTGTACGAGCGATGTGGCACGAAACCATGGATACGAAGGAGAGCTGCGACGGCCGGTGGGATATATAAGTTGTTACGGTCCACCTCAAAGACTATGTTAGTCAGGCGTTCGATGAGTCCTTCAGCCATTATTTTATAAAGTATACGACTTTTTTATACCTTACCTGGTCATCACATGTTTTTTGAGTGTCCCCATTGAAAGAAAAAACATGTGATGAGCTCGCCTGACTTTACTCGTGGATGGTTCAGACATCCAAAACAACAATGAACAAGTTTGAGGCTTCCGCTCTCCGCTTCCGCCAGCACACACTCGACCTCAAGGCTGCTCGGAGTCGCACGGTCTTTCTCCCAGACTATACACCTCCCGCGTCTGTGGGTTTGGTGACAGCGGCAGTAGCTAAGAAGAAGGCGGCGGGACCGGTGGCAGCAAAGGGACCGACGTGCACAGCACGGACTCTCGAGGGACGGCAGTGTACTTTCAGGGTGGTGGCAGGCGGGTGCTTTTGCAAAAAACATAGCACTATGGTATAGGAGATGGCTGAGGTTGAACTGAAACCCATACTTGTTGCACTTGTAATCAATCTCACGTTGATTTTCGCACTTCCTCGTCTCTTCAGTACTCCCACTGGGTTCAAGGCGTTTGATGACTTCGTCTCGTATCTAAAGGCTCAGCAGGCGTTCCTCGGATTTAACGCAGTCCTTTTTGCAATTGTCATGTACGCTGCGTCATACTACATGGTTCACTATGGTGACGGTGAGTCACGTGGTCACCGTGAGGAACTCATGTCGGATGATTTCATGAAGCCCGCTTCACCGAAGCTAAAGTCGGTTGACACTGATTAGAAAATGGACGAGCTCATCAAAGCCCTCGACGCAAATGGGTACACGAGTAACCCGTCGAGGACCCTTTCGTCGATCATCGCCAACGCCAGGCAGGATGCTCAGTACTCACCCGGAGCGTCTGCGAACTATCGTATTTTATGCAAGTATGAAGAACAGTATGGTAATCTTACTGTTGAAGTTCTTCGAAAACTGACGAGATGAGCTTCTTCGTCCCCGGGTGGTCCCACTCTGAAATCCGACTCTCATAACACGTGCGCATATGCGACATCAGATCCTCGAGCGACGGCTGGCCCCACACCATCCCTTTCTGAAACAAAAAATCATCCTGTTGAATTTCAGCCCGCGAACATTTGACGATGAACGGCGTGTCTGGGACATACTCCTTGAGACCGCCAAAGTCTGTGATGATAACTGGTTTACCTCGCAAAGCCGCCTCGACTGCTCCCATTCCAACCCCCTCGGAATGAGAACAGTTGACGTAACAGTGTCCCTGTCTGTGAATCTGCGTCTCGAGATCCTCGTCGCTCAGGAGTCCATTGATGACGACGACGTTTGGAATTTTCCACGTCACAGGCACCTTACATGTCGCTTTGAGCAAAAGGCGTGCGTCTGGAAATTGTAGACGAACGAATGCCTCGATGAGCATTTTGATATTCTTGCGTGGATCCACCATGTTGCCGATTGTGTAGAATGTGTATTTGGTCGCTTCAACTGGTGCGCGAAGAGGCGTCGGCGTCCACAGCGGCAAAAGTCGCCAATCACCCGTTGGAAATTGTTTGGCAAAGATGTCCAGGCAAAATTGACTGGGAGTCCACAGCGTATGGTACCGCTGAAGGAGAAGCTCATACACCGGGTGGACCGTTTCGGTTTCGCAAATTGTCATGTATTTTTTATCAGCACACTGAGCTAACATCTGATCGACGATGTTCATGTGATGTTCGATTGGAAGCACGAACACAAACCCGACGTCGTACTTTTTATTTGGAACTGGGTCACCAAATGGAACATAGTCCGCTTCGTGACCAAGGCTCTTTATCCGCTCGGCATACTGGCGAGTCACCTGACCAATCCCTGCGAGCAGGGTCGGCCCGACGAACAGCCAAGACTGCATGTTTTAAATTCGAACTGTTTTTTTAACTTCATCAGGTGGGGTTCGAACCCACGCGGTGTTACCACCACCAGATCTCTCTCCAAGTGAACTTAAGTCTGGCGCCTTGGACCAACTCGGCCACTGATGAGTGGATGTATTACATGGGGTTCGAACCCATGCAGCTTACGCTAGCAGAACTTAAGATACAAAGGGGTTTCCCCCAGATTTTTATACACCCGTCACCTTGAATGCAACACCAGTTGACCCGAAACCAGCATCACCACGTGACGTGTCCATCGTCGCTTCAGCCACCTCGACGACATCAGCCACCTCATATTTCTCCAGAATCAGTTGTGCGATGCGGTATCCAGGCTTGATGACGAATGGTACACGCATGTCGGTGTTGATGAGTACCACCTTAATCTCGCCACGGTAATCGGGGTCGACGACTCCCGCCAGGGTGTCCAGCCCGTGCTTCACTGCCAGTCCAGAGCGAGGTGCAATGCGACCGTAGGTTCCGCATGGGAGCTTCTGAAGACCGATTCCGGTGGAAACAACCACGCGCTGACCCGGGAACACAACGTAGTGGTCGACACTGTAGAGGTCGAAACCGGCTGCATCTGCTGACCCGCGTGAGGGCAGGATGGCTGTGGGCTGAAGGCGGACGACTTCCATTCTGGAATGTCAACGCGCATATTCTTTATTAGTATAAGCAGACATTGTCTTTAGCGCATTCGAACCGGAAAACGAAATAGACCGATTGGTCCATGGTTTGCTGAAGACCTGTTGCACCATCCAAAAATGTAAATGTAAGCGTCTTGAGTTGACGAATAGGATTGATATATTCAATGTCTGTTGGGAAATCCTTCACTGAAGTCCAAAGAACGCGATAATCAGAACCTGCAGATGCTATATTAGACGTCGGTATTGTTACAAACGCCCGATCGACCAGTCCTTTGTTTGCAATTTGCGTCGCAACACCTACATTTGAAGTCGTTCCACCGAGACCAACTGTGTAATTTGGACCTGCACGAGTAATAAACTTTGAGATGAGTTCTTCAACATATACATGACATATTGCATTACTGTATTGCTGATGAATGCTTGCCATGAGAAGTTCCGCTTTGACGACATTGCGAAGAGGAACATCTAGAAATGCCTGGAATGTAGAGTAATTCCCAGAAACACCGACAGAATCGACACGAACTGTGTACACCTCACGGTCTGCACAGTTTGCGCTCATTAGTATTGAAACAGAATAAAAATTCAAACAAGTTTCGACATGACGAGCATCATTGTCGCCAGAACCATATTCATCGTTGAAATTGCGAGAGTGTCCTGGAACACATGCACAACCTCCGTCACGTTCAGTTGAGCGTGATGGAATGCGATATCATTCACAGCATCCGGTACGAGACTGAGTGTTGCACTCCGTACCACATGCTTATGAATCCTCGATCCTGTTCGGATCGTCTGTTTAACAATCGGGTGGCGACTCACGCGTCGAATGATGACACGCGTCTGCACACATGGCTTGTTCATACTCTAAGATCTATTGATATTTTTAATTAGCATTGCTGCATTCCGTTTTGCCCCGCTCACGTCACGTTTTTTGATACGCCGAATCAAATTTCGTACGAGACTCACGTTTTTCGGGGCGAGGTTTTGAAGCGCCCCGAGGCGTGAAACATCCTTTTGGCCCTTTTCAGGGTTATTTCCCGTGAGTGGGTTACGTGGTTTGACACCAGGATACAGGAACGAACCGGCGAGTACGACGAGCACCGCGTCGTACAGTTTTTTGAGACGCTCAATAGGCAGACCGTACATTCGTGAATACACGGGGTGAATGTCGTCGTGACTTGACCCAGGGACGTAGGCGAGCGTCGAATCGACGAAATCCATGGGTTGACCTCCAGGAAATTGAATGCGGAATTGTGTTACTTGGTATATTGTTTTGCCAGTCGCCGGAAGGACTTTTATGTCCGGTACAAAATCGCTCACGATGATTCGTGCGTTTGTGCGGGTGTACGTTCGGTTGAGCCATGAGATGAACCCCGTGACGTGTCTGTACATGATTGACTTCATCAGCATCGCACGACGCTTCGCCTCTCGTTGAGACAGGCGTTTTGGCACGGCAAAAGTAAAGTCAAAGTCTTTCGTGTCAGTCACCTTTTTGGGTGCCGGCTTTCCTCTAGCCTCGAGGTACAATTTGACACCCATACCACCCCCGAGTTCGGGAACAAACAGATTTCTGTAAACACGTATGAGGGCGCGATTTCTGCGACAGTACTTAATGAACAGCTGCGGAAGTTCTCTGACGACGGAAACACGGGACAGGACCGGCGCGCGTTCGACGCCGGGGCGAACCAACGTCCGACCAGCGTTACATAGCATAATTTCGGCTGGGAAGAGCCCGCCGTGAAACCCAGTCCGCTTCGGTGGGGCGTAAAACCCGTCGTAGCCATTCTTTGTGAGGTACTCTGTGCTCAGGCGTCCAAAGACATCTACATTGACATTGGTGAGTGACAATCGTTCGCCGCGATTCTGTGGACGTGCGAGGAACCGCCGCGGCGCCTTGCGTCCAGTGATGTTCTGGTACACCTTCGTCTGCTGACCCCGTGTGACGTTTGTGCCGAGCGCAAACCGAAGTCCGAGGATTGTCTTCATGGACAATTTTGGAAAAATGCGTTTGACGTTCGGGTGTGTCAACAAAAAAAGACGGAGTGATTTCTTTGCGATAAAGGGGCACGCCGTTTTTGTGTTTGAATACGAGCGCGCCAACCTGGCGCTCTGGGTCACGAAAAATGTACGCGTGTCTTTGAGCAGGGAATGACACCCTGTCGTGCGGTTACCAAACCCCTTGTAGAGGCGCGTCCCCGCTGGAAGGACCACGTCGGTCATCTACTAGACGTGAACAATTTTTCTGTACAAGAAAAAGGCGAAGAAGTTCTTCGATATCAAATC